>Ga0031655_10000309_pt1 | contig 30813 bp, 28 predicted proteins | sample FrelakmetHBP12HB_FD_55187 | JGI IMG/M metagenome (GOLD analysis project Ga0031655, IMG submission 55187) | Freshwater lake sediment microbial communities from the University of Notre Dame, USA, for methane emissions studies -HBP12 HB | ecosystem: Environmental > Aquatic > Freshwater > Lake >... | reverse complement strand
CCTCAACGAACGTGAAACCCGGCTTGATGCTTCTCAGGCTAAAAGGGAGTCCGAGACGAGAAAGGAAACTCCGCCCGCCAGGCCCGAACCGGCAACCCTGTCGGCAGAAGACACAAAAAGAATGCTGGACGAACAGGTGCTTGCAATAATGAGGTCCCAGCCGGTAATGCCCCAGAAACCGGTTTACGCAACCCCGCCAGCCGCCGAAACGCCAAATGATAAATTACGGCTCCAGAAGGTCTACAAACTCTTCAAGTGGACCCGTCAGGCGGTGAAAAAGGTCGGCCATGACCGGCTGGAAATCATTTTGGAGTCCTACCGGGCGATGGGATTTATCTCCCGGGAATCCTGCGACGAGATCCGTGAGATCTCCCGCCTCATGCCGGCAAACCTTGGTGAAGATCACGAGGTAGGCCCGGACGAATTTATCACCGAACTTTATGCGCTGAACAGGATTCTTGCCCCGAACGATACTTCAATGGACCGCGATATGATCGAAGTACTGATGGAACAACGCCAGGAAGCACCGGGCACTCTGGAAAAGAGCAGCGAGGGAGCCATTGATCTCCCCCGGATCTCCGCAGGAGGGAAAAGATCCCCGATGCAGAAAGAGAAAGATGAAGAATGGATGAATCTGCCCGACAGGATCTAACCAGATGTCTGCAGAGACCATCACTACAGCATTGTTTTTAATCACTGCAGTGGTAGCATCAGCGGTCCTGATAAACGCGGTATATCCTGTTATAGCCGGTATGGCGGGAACGTTTTCCTCATCCACTCATGAATCGGACGTCAGGATCCGCACGGATTTTACCATTATTGCCACCTATGCATCCGAATCTTCAGGGACCGGCCAGGTATGGATGAAAAATATCGGGAACGAACAGATACCGCTCCGGGATATCCAGCGGGCCGATGCCTTTGGCGGCGCAACCGGTAGTTTCGATCATCTTGCCCATGCCACCGGCATCCCCGGTGATAATCAATGGACCGAGACCTTCACCAGCCCGGAGTACGATCTCAACGGCAACCAGTACTGGGATGCCGGAGAGACCGTGAAAGTGACGTTCAAAACAACGATACCACCCATTGGGAACAAGGTGTATTTTCAGTTTGCCCTGCCGGACGGCATCTGGAGATCCACCGAATTTACGGTGAGCTGATCGGGCATGGCCGTCGCTGAAATTATCGGGGCTGCAATCGGGATAGCGCTCCTCGTTATAGTTGCGTATGTGATCGTAGGTGGCACCCTCTCCGCGGGTGAAACCATCGCGAATGCACAAAAAGATCTCTCGCAGATCACCGAAGCACGGATGAGAACCAGTATTACCCTGAATAAGAGCGAGACCCATCTTGCCGGGCAGGGACTGAACTTCAGTGTAACAAATAACGGCAACGAGATGATAGGTGATTTTACCCACATGGACATACTCATCCGTACCGGCGCGGAATCCGGAGGATACCAGTACCTGACCTATAACAGCGACACGTGCGGGAGAGACGGGACGTGGTGCATATACGGTGACATTGTCCCCGATACCATCCACCCCCGGCAGCTGGATCCCGGTGAGAAGATGTGGGTCTGGGCAACATTTACCGGGGGGAGCCCGGTATGGTTCCAGGTGACGACAGGCAATGGGATTAATGCGCAGACAACCTATCCCTGATGATAACAAGGAGTCCTGATGGCGAACATTTCCGATCTGATGGGAGGCGAGGACCGGCGGATTATCTCGACCGGCAACTCCGAGCTCGATAAGAAAATAGCTGACGGCCTTCCGCTTGAATCCCTTACCCTTATCGAAGGAGAAAATGATACCGGGAAAAGTGTCCTCACCCAGCAGATCATCTGGGGAGCCATGAAACAGGGGATGTCCGTCGATCTCTTCACCACGGAGAACACCAGTAAAAGTTTTATTAAGCAGATGGAGTCCATGAGCCTCGACATCTCGGACTATTTTGCCTGGGGCTACCTCAAAATCTTCCCTCTCCATGTCGTGGGCTTTGAGTGGAAAAAAGAAGAGATGGCAGGTATCCTCGCCCGTCTTATCAAATATATCCAGAAAAGCAAAGCCCAGGTAGTAATTGTCGATTCTCTCACGCTCTTTACCGAATATGCAGAGACCGACCACATCCTCACCTTCTTTACGAACTGCAAGTCCCTTGTCGATGGTGGCAAGACGATCCTGGTAACCCTGCATACCTATGCATTTGAAGAAGACACCCTCGTCCGGATACGCTCAATCTGCGACGCCCACCTGAATATGAAAAAGGCCCTCGTCGGGAGCAAGTATGTCATGGTCATGGAAGTCATCAAGGTCCGCGGTGCACATAAGACAACCGGGAATGTTGTCAGTTTCGAAGTCCATCCCGGGTATGGCATGAAAGTCATCCCGATGAGTTTTGCGAAGGTCTGATATGAGTAACCTGACCGTTGCTGTCAATCTCCCATTCAAGCAGGAAGTCTTTGATTCGACGGTTGATTTTTATAATGATATCGAATCAAGTCCGCTCTACAAGATGCTGCCGGCCAATGCCAAAGAGTACGTGAAATCCAGTCCCCACCTTCTTGAATACCTCCACACATTCCCGGTAAACACCTACGGAATTCCCCTTTTTCTCTCGGAATTAAAAAAAGAACTCCGCACCATGGAAAGCCCCAATATCATTTATCCGGTCAATGATACCACGTTTGTCCATATTCTCCCGGACCCCGATGATGTGAGGAATTTTTACATCCCCATCGAACCATCGTTCCTCCACAGCGTGAACCAGCTTCTCCCGGAGATTGAGACCAAACTCATCAACCTGATCGACGGGCTTGAAGACGATCCGGTCACCGACAAGGAGCGGGCCGAGGTGATAAGGAAGATGCTGGCTTCCGTTGCGGTAATCATACCAAAAGGAACCGATATCACGCAGCTCACCGGGAAGGGTGCCGGCCAGCAGGATATCAAATCAAAGATCACCACATTTCTCAATACCGACTTCACCGCACAGAAAAAAATGAAGGACACCAAAAAGAAGCACCAGGTCCCCCTCACTCCCGAAGGCAAGGTAATCCTTACCGATGAAGAATACCGTGCGATCGAATATCTCCTGATACGGGACAAGATCGATATGGGGGTACTCAAACCCTTCCTCTCCGACCCCTATATTGAAGATATATCCTGTGATGGTGTCGGCCCCATCTTTATCGAACATAAGATCTTTAAAGGGCTCAAATCGGTCATAGAATTCAAAGTCTCCAGCGAACTGGATGAATTTGTCGTCAAGGTGGCAGAACGGATCAAGCGTCCCATTACTTACCGGAGCCCTATTGTTGATGCCACCCTGCCCGATGGCTCCCGTATCAACATCGTATACGGCACCGCCATCAGCCGGCACGGCAGTAACTTCAGTATCCGTAAAGTGAACGAGGTGCCGTTGAGCATCCTCAATATCATCGAGAGCAATGGTCTCGACTATCTTGCCGCCGCGTATATATGGATTTGCGTGGAATACGGCATGTCGCTCTTTGTTTCGGGAGAAACCGCAAGCGGGAAGACCACGCTCCTGAATGCCATTACCGGATTTATTCCTCCGGAAAACAAGATCGTTACCATCGAGGATACCCCGGAACTGAATGTCCCGCACCGGAACTGGATACGGGAAGTAGCCCTTGCAAAAGGCAAAGGAGAGGGGACAGGAGGTTCGGCTGCGGGGGGAGAAGTGACCATGTTCGACCTGCTCAAGGCCGCCCTGCGCCAGCGCCCCAACCAGATCCTTGTCGGTGAGATCCGGGGTGTAGAGGGCAGTGTGGCGTTCGGTGCGATGCAGACCGGCCACCCGGTCATGAGCACCTTCCATGCAGCGTCGGTCGAAAAACTTATCCAGCGTCTCTGCGGGGACCCTATCAATATTCCCAAGACCTATGTAGATAACCTTAACCTCGTGATCATCCAGAGTGCTGTCAAACGGCCTGACGGTCAGCTGGTACGGCGGATGATCAGCTGTAACGAGCTGGTGGGATACAATGCGGAAACCCAGGGGTTTACCTTTGTCGAGATGTTCAGCTGGGAACCGATCACGGATACCTTTATCTGGTCGGGTAAGGGGAGCTCTTACCTGCTGGAAAATAAAATCGCCACCATGCTCGGCATGCCGGATAGCAAAAAGTCAGAGATATATCTTGAAGTAGAAAAAAGGGCGAAAATTCTTGAGCGGCTCCACAAAGCAGGATATACCAAGTTCTGGGACTTATTCAACATGATGACGAAAATCAAGAAGCAGGGGCTCTTAAAGATTGGTTCCTGATATGGCGGATAACACGCCGGTTCCCGAGAAAAAACCAGAAGCCAGTACTCTCCCGTTTGCCTCCCATATTGCAGGACTAAAAGAGAAGATTTCCCAGCTCACGGAAAACCGGAAAATGGGAGCCGATCTTCTTTTTTTAAATACCTACATGGCATCACTTGCCATTGCCAATGCTTCGCGCCCGGAGATCTTTGGGTATGCATCCAACCGGAAAGAGTACATTTCAGCCAGGTATATCACCAAAGTGGACATGTTTGTAAAGAAATGGAATTACAGTTATTCCGAAGCCCTGGGGATAGTAGCTGAAAGGACGAATAACGTCATCCTCAAAAGCATGCTGAACCGGTACGCAAATGCAATTGACTCCGGTGTTCCTGATGACGATTTTTTAAAAAATGAACTGTCGACGGTCAGGAGCGTATACCGCAGCCAGATTGAGCAGGGACTCGAAATGCTCAAAAAATGGGGTGACGCCTACATTGCCATGCTCCTGTCAGGGACGGTAATCGCAGTTACCATTATGATCTCGATTGCCATCTATTCCCCTCAGGGTCTCGAGTCCACCCTGAACATGGCCTATGCAATCATCCTGGTGATCTGTGTCTTTGGCAATCTGCTTATGTATACGTCTGTTCCGGACGATCCGAAATCCCATGGTCTCACCGTACGGGCCTCCAAGGAGCAGCAGACAATCCATGCGATGGAACGGATTATTGTACCTCTCGCTCTGGGGGCGATCATCGTACTCGCGCTGCTCGGGATCAATGCCGGGTTCATCTTTCTTCTGGTAGGGATCCTCCTGGCTCCGCTCGGCATCATCGGGTTTATTGATGATAGTAATATCACCCTTCGTGACAACGATTTTTCAACGTTCATAAGAAGTCTGGGAGCGATCATGGGGGGTCAGGGTACAACCGCGGTCCACGCTCTCGGTACTATTGATAAAAAGTCACTTACCGCCCTTGAACCGCTCGTGAATTCGGTCTATTCCCAGATGAACCTCGGTCTCGATAACAAACAGATATGGGATAAGTTCATTGGTGATTCGGGAAGCAATCTCATTTATAAATATCTCAATATCTATCTTGACACCGTAATCATGGGGGGGCCACCGGAACCGATCGGTACAGTTGTAGGATCTTCGGTGCTCGAACAGACCCTTCTGCGGGAGAAAAAGGACATGCATGCCCGCAGTTTTCTTGTGCTCCTTGCACCTATGCATATGGCAATGGTCGGCATCTTTGTTGTCCTCTTCCGCATTATGTTAACCCTGACCGGTTCAGTCTCGGCAATGATGTCAAAATTCCAGGCCACAGCTGCAGCATCCGGGGGGGCAGCTGCCGGGGGAGTCTCCGCGGGAAGTGCCCTTGGAGGGATGTCGATGTTCACTAACTTCCCGGAAAAAGAGATGGGCAACTTTGTGGTGACTACTCTTGCCATTATCACCATATCCAATATCATTGCAGCACGGATCGTTGGGGGAGGGGACCGGTACATGTTTTATTTTTACGGAGCCCTTTTCTGTTCACTGACAGGTCTAATACTCCTGATAGCACCCATAGGGGTGAATATGTTCTTCAGCCCCGAAGGTCTCGCGAATATGGGGAAGACCGGGGCCACGGCATTGGGGATGTACCTTATATGAAGGAAAGTCTGCGCAGGGTTGTCCTTTTTACCGTGATTGTAATCACCGGTTCGGTCCTGATCCTTTTCGACGTTCCCTTAATTATTCTGATCCCCCTTATTCTCTCCGTAGGATTTTTGGTACTCGTACTCCTTGGAGCGATTACCCCCTCTGATATCAAATCGGTGTTTAAACGGCCAAAATTTGAAAACCTCAAAAAGATTGCCGTCATGAGGCGGCTGGATGAGATGAAATTTTTTGAAAAGAAACCGGTTCCGGCGGATAAAAAAACCTCATCCCCAAAGAAAAAAGAAGAGCCCGGATTACGTAATGCCAAAAAAAGCGGTCCCGTTTCCCCGCTGCGTACATTTCTCTCATCTCTCGGTTCCCTCGGAACAGTCCTTAAAGAGCGCAGAAAGCAAAGGAGAAAAGTAGAGCATATCAATGAGATGCTCGATAAAACGGTCAGTGAGAAAGTCAAAGGTCCTGCACTGGCAAGTGCCGGCACAAGGGTCGTTTCCGGTACCAGCCTTCCCGGGAGCAGCGGGGGAGGAGGCAGACCCGGGGAACCGGCAAAAGAGCAGGACCCTTTTATTTCCTTATCCGGGGATGAATTTGATGTAAGCCTCCTGGACGGGCTGGACGATACAGAGTCCGCGCTGCCGGCATTGTCTCCCGGTCAGGGCTTATCCCCGCCGGAGGTGAATGAACCGGGCCGGACAATCAATGAGCCCGACATCGCCATTCCTTCGCTGGATATCAGCTCATCAGCAGATGATATTCTCAAAGATAATGCGGGAGGCCTTGAAGAATTCAGCGGTCTTGATGGGGGGGAATCGATCGATCAGGACTTTAAAGATCTGGACAACCTGAATCTTGATGACGTTGATCTTGATGTCGATCCTGAAGGTGAACTATCCAAAGATACCGGTGGTGTTCCATCACCGGAATCTGAAAACAGCCCGCCTTCCCCTGCAGGAAATCAAGCCGTTTCACCGGCAACCCCATCGACAAATTCTGTGAAGACTGACTGGATTCCTTCTGACGCCCCCCGGGGTGCAGGCAGTGCAGAGAACGAGATCTCCACCCAGGCCGACATGGCCTCATTCTCTAAAGGAGCATCCACCAGCGATGATGACCTTTTAAGCTCCCTTGCGTCGGATGTCAAGCACGTAACAAAAGAGAGAAATCTCAGCCTCATCCGGGATTTAAAAGATTTCAAAGCGCCTGCGAGCGAGATTGAAAACGAACTACGGGAAACCCATGAATGGCTGAAGACATCCCGCATCCAGAAAGAAAAAGGCCCCTGCCCGCCAAAGGAATGAAATAACCTTGCGCACAGATAATTATTCCGGAAATGAATTCCCCCTGAGAAAAAGATCATCCCGTGAGAATGTATGAAGGAAGTTCCGGTAAAGATTCAGCATAATAACGAATGGATAGTCGTCAAAATGGGTATCGGGGAGGACCGGATTGTACTTCCTGCTCCCGTTAACAAAGAAATTCTTTTCAAAACTGTTGCCGATATCGCCGAAAAGAAAAATATCCTTATCATCACCGTAAAGACTGACGCAGAAACAGTCTATAAAATCCTGACCGTTGAAAAGGTCCTGCAGGTATTAAAAAAATTCATCCTCGCATCCTGCAATGCATACCGGCTTATGGCCTACTTCATGTCACCGGCAATCCGTGGCGGGGTGATGATCAAGGATGCCCAATGGGATAAGGGAAGTGTTGTTGTCGTCCGCTCAGGGATCTGGTTCGTCTCTGCAACAAAACAGATCTGTGTCCCGGTCAATGACGTAGCCGAGATCGAACTTACCAAACGCGATGTACAGGGCAAACCCACCGACGTCATAAAAATTGATCACCTGGAATCCGGTGAGGTTTCTTCAAGCTTTGTGCTCTGCCCGCTTTCCACCCTCCAGGTACTCTACAATTACCTCAGGGACACGACAAAGAGCATGGATATGAAAGGCACCGAGCTGGACGGCGTAGACCAGCAGGTTGCGATGCTGGTCTATTCGGGTATGGACTCGCATGCAATCGAGAACATGCTTAATATCCCTCATAAGCAGCTTGACGCTGTTTATGATAAAATCCTGAAACTCGGTCTTGGTGAAGTCGTCACGATACGCAGGGAGATCCAGCTTACTACAAAAGGAGTACGGTATATTTCTGATGCGACAAAATCCCAAACTAACTAGAATTTTACCCGTTTTATTTCAATACTTCTATAAGGGATTGTCTACCAATAAATTTATTGATCGTCAATGGGAAAAATTCTGATCGTGGATGACACGCTTTTCATGAGAACCCTGTTAAAGAATATCCTGTTTTCTGGCGGACATACAATTGTCGGTGAGGCAGGGGATGGCGAGGAAGGCGTAGCAAAATACAAGGAACTGAAACCCGACCTCGTCACTATGGATATCGTGATGCCCAAGCTAAATGGGATCGAGGCACTCAAGGCAATAAAAGTCTTCGATCCAGCAGCGAGAATCGTCATGTGCACCGCGGTCGGACAGGAACAGATGGTGAAACTTGCCATTAAAAGCGGTGCGAAAGGCTACATCATCAAACCGTTCCAGGCCCCTAAAGTATTAGAAGAGGTTAAAAACGTCCTGGCATCCTGAACTTATGGTAAAAGTCCTCATTGTTGATGATTCCGTGTTCATGCGCACGGTAATCCGGGATATGCTTTCCCGGGATGCCTCTCTTGAAATAGTGGGAACAGCATCGAATGGTCTCGATGCACTCGAAAAGATCCCGTTGCTGAACCCGGACCTTATTACCCTTGACATCGAGATGCCGAAGATGAACGGGCTTGAGGTCTTAAAAGAACTGCAAAAGGTGCGGAAGCACCCGAAGGTCCTGATGCTGAGCTCCCTGACCTCCCGGGATGCTGAGATGACCGTCGAGGCGATTCGCCTCGGCGCTGATGATTTCATGCTGAAACCAAAAGACCTCCCTCACGTCAGGGAGATTAGCGATGAACTGATCGCAAAGGTCAAACACATCGCCTCATTGTCTTCAGCGGTTATTCCGCACAAAACCCGCTCTTCCCCTGCCGGCCCGGCCGACCGGGTTGTACTCATCGGGTCATCGGCAGGCGGACCCCCGCAGGTCGATATCCTGCTATCCATGTTGTCACCTGATCTTCCCGCCGGTGTTGTCATCACCCAGCACATGCCGGTCGGCTTCACAACACCCCTTGCCGAGCGTTTCAACAGGATTGCCACCATGCCGGTAAAAGAGACCCGGAACAGTGACATGATTGAAACCGGCAAAATCCTTCTCTCGAAGGCCGGTGTCCACACGGTTATCTCCGGAATATTGGGTGAAAATGGCAAAACAAACGGGCGTATCATCCATTCCATTTCACCCCCCGTTCATGGCGTCAGGCCTGCCATTGACAAGACTTTTGAATCTGCCGCACATGTTTTCGGGAAAAACACGGTTTCTGTTATATTAAGCGGCATGGGAAATGATGCGGGTGAGGGTGCGCATGCGATAAAACAAGCCGGCGGAGTAAGCCTTATCTGTGACGAGAAGGATTGTCTCGTCTACGGCATGGCGCGATCCGCAATCAGGAATAATGCAGTCGATCAGGTTGTTCCCTTACATAACCTGGCAAAGGAAATAGAACGCGTGGTACTCACCATGGAGGCGACCTGTGTCTGAATTCGAGGCATATCGCGGGCTTTTTGTTGCAGAATCCCGGGAAAATCATGAGAACCTGGTCAGGAATCTCCTGCTCCTTGAACGGGGCACTTACCAGAACGCAATCGACGAGATCTTCCGTTCCATCCATACCCTGAAAGGTGCATCTGCATCCATGGGTTTTTCCAACATGGAACATCTCTGCCATACGATGGAAGACGTCTTCCAGCTTATCCGCAGCGGAGCGGCGGAGATATCGCCGGAACTGGTCAACCTGCTCCTTGGCTGTTCCGATCTCATCGAACAGATGCTTGATGATATCGAAGCGGGAGGAGATTCCTCCTCAAAAAACCCCGCTGAACAGGTCAATGCCCTCAGGGAATGGATTGGACAGCACGGTGGCTCACCAAAAGAAATCACAGGGATTTCAACGGGTATACCGGAGGCAGAACAGCCAGTGGAACCCGCAGTGGGTACAAACACCGGGAACTGCCCGGAATACGGGATGCAAATCACGGTCGCAAGTGAATGTACAATGAAAGATGTACGTGCAATGCTTGCCCTGGGAAATTTGCAATCCCTGGGGACCATTCTTTCCGTTACTCCTACGATGGAGGAGATTGATGAAGGAAAGTTTGATGGCAGGCTTGAACTCGTCATTGCAAGCGATGCCGGGGAGGAAGCATTAAAAACTGCTGCTTCAGGGACCGAGATTGCCGAAGTTGTTGTTGGTCCTGCAAAAAAACCGGCAATCGTGATGCCGGTTGAGGTACCCGGGGATTCAAAAAAGGCAGAGGCTGATAAAAAGCAATCCCCGTCTCCGGATAAAAGCAGGGAGATCAAAAATCTCCGAGTCGATATCCATCAGCTTGACCATATCATGAACCTGGTCGAAGACCTCGTTATTAACCGGGGCAGGCTGAAACAGATTGCCGAACAGCACAAGATTAAAGAGATGGATGAAGCAATCGGCATGGTTGACCGGTCGGTCTCTGAACTCCAGAACCTGATGATGAATATCCGTATGATCCCCCTCAATCATATCTTCAACCGCCTGCCACGAGTGGTCCGCGATGTGGCCCAGTATGACAGCAAAGAGGTTGAGTTCGTCATCGCAGGGGGGGAGACCGAACTTGACCGGAGCGTGATGGACGGACTCAATGATCCACTGCTTCACCTGATCAGGAATGCGGTGAACCATGGGATTGAATCGCCGGACGCCCGGGAAAAGGCCGGAAAGCCCCGGAAAGGATATGTCAAGCTTTCTGCGCACCGTGACCGGGATAACGTAATCATAGAACTCGTGGATGACGGTGCAGGGATAAATGTCGGGAAGGTCAAGGCTAAAGGGATTGAAAAGGGACTGATTACCCCCGATGTTGCTGAAACATTTACCACGGAACAGGCTATTGATCTGCTGTTTCAGCCGGGTTTCTCCACCGCCGATAAAATATCTGACATCAGCGGCAGGGGTGTCGGGCTTGATGTGGTGAGGAGATCCATCGAAGCGCTGAAAGGTACTATACGGGTGGAGACAACCCCGGGTAAAGGGAGCCGGTTTGAACTGTTACTCCCGCCGACAATGGCTATTGTCGATGTGATGATCGTCAGGATCAACGAAAAACGACTGGGGATCCCCATCAGCAGCATTGTGGAAGTTGCTAATTTCCGAAAGAATGAAACCCACCTGATAGGAAAAGGCGAAGCGATCCTGCTGCGGGACGAGGTACTTCAGATCCTCCGGCTGGATGACATGGCAGGAGCCTCACTGGCGAGTGAGATCCTCGTTGTCGTACAATACCAGAAGCGGAAATGCTGTATACCGGTGGATGTCGTTGAAGGAAAACAGGAAGTGGTCGTAAAACCACTCAGTAGTTTTATCGGGAATACCCGGGGTGTGAGCGGAATTACCATTCTCGGCGATGGTGGCGTCGTACCGGTTATTGATGTAAACACCATAATATAGGAGATTTTTCATGGAATTATCAACAGTTCAGAAAGATGCAATTCAGGAACTTGGAAATATCGGGGCTGCGCATGCAGCAACCACCCTTTCCCAGATGCTGGGAAGCACGATTGAGATGAGCGTCCCCGCTATCCACGTTGTAGATCTGGCTCAGCTCGGGGATTATATGGGTGAGGAATCTGCGGCGATGGTTGCTTTTGAACTCCAGGGGGATATTCCTCACGGTGGATATGTTTTATTTTACATAACCCGGGAATCCGCTGTCCGCATGACCAACACGATGCTCGGCATGACCAAGCTCGACCGCCCGCTCAGTGAGATGGATGAGAGCGCCCTGATCGAAGTCGGGAACATTATGGTCTCTGCCTTTCTTGACGCCACCGCAGAACTGCTCGGCTTTATAATGCTTCCCTCCCCTCCGGCACTTACTATCGACATGGCGCATGCTGCCATGCAGTCTCTCATCGCCCAGATGCAGGAAGAGACCAATGAAGTATTACTGTTTTCTACTGAACTCGCATGCCAGGAGTTCAAAATAGACAGTGATATCATCATGATGCCCGAGAGGAGCACTCTGATAAAAATTATTGAACTTCTCGAAAACATGGTGAAAACAAGTTAGCCCTGTAGTACCTGTTATGACCGACACCCAGCCCCGGAATTCACAACCATCGATGATTGGCATTGGAGAATACCGTGTCGGTTCATTCCCGATGACAACCATCGGCCTTGGTTCCTGTATCGGACTCACCCTGTATGACCCAAATCTCAGACTGGGTGCGATGGTGCATATCATGCTGCCGGAAAGTGGAGGCAGAGCTGATCGACCGGGAAAATATGCTGATACCGCTGTCCCACTCCTGATCAAAGAGCTTATTGTTCTCGGCTGCAAGAACAGGTCCATTATTGCAAAGATCGTCGGGGGTGCATGCATGTTTGAGTATTTCGGCACCAGCCTCAACATTGGTGAAAGGAATGCCGGAAAAGTCAGGATCCTTTTAAAAGAGCACCATATCCAGCTGGGTGCTGAGGATGTTGGCGGCAAAGTCGGGCGGTCGGTCACGTTCCTGCCCGCCGACGGTGGCCGGGTTTTAGTTCGCAGGGCAGACGGGACATCGAACAGTCTCTTATAGTTCTTTTTATACGAGTCCTTTTCAGGAAAATTTTTACGGTATCGTACCCATCAGAAGTTTATGCCGCCTGAAGGCATCCCCCCGATAGAACGATGCTTTATCCAGAACCNGATACCGTGAAAACAGGGAGATAAAAAGGAATAANCCCCCTCATAAAGACGCAACCTGCGTTGTTTTTTTTTGAGCACCGGGAAACAAATCCTGATTGAGGAGAACTGCTTATTTTTGAAGAGGAATTTGTTTTTTGAGCTCTTCAAGGCAATACTGGTCGACGGAATCCAGAAACGCTTTTTTTGCCTTTTTAACCTGCGTCTCGTCAGGAGAAAAGAAATCGTCAGCCAGGTAGCGGAGGGTAGTTATATAGTAATGCAGATGCGGAAATTCCTTATCAAATTCCGCGATACATTTGAACGCGTCCGTCTTTTCGCCGTTAAGGAGCGCAAAAGCCACGTCACAAAGATAGACCACCGGTGCCGNCATCCCCTTTGAGTTTGCCAGCTTCCGAAAACTGTGATANGTGATCTTTTTTTTCGTGAGAAGCGAGAACTTGAGCCCGAGGTAGATCGGTTCCGGATCATCGGGGCACTGACGGATGAGATGGTTCAGTACACCTGCGGCGCCACCTGCATCCCGGTTGTCAAGGTAATAATAGAACATCACGCGAAGAAAATGAATGTCATTATAAAACCGTTCTGAGCTGATATCCAGCAACCGCTTCCTCATTTCCGGGTTACGGGTGAGCGCAGCATTCTCCAGGCCGGCCTCAATGAACCATCGCTCACTCGGGAACCATTCGAGTCCTAAAAAGATCATCTGCCAGAAGATCTTTTCGATAAACGATGGGTCATCCAGTTCAAGTTGTTTTATCTGGTTTATGGGTGCGGGGGACCGTGCCAGGCAGAGCATGGTTTCACGGGCAAAAAGTTCCATCTCGCCGGGGCGATGGCTTTCAAGAGATGAATCAGTCCTTTTAAAATCCCGCAGGGAGAGAGAATAATAGCAGTATGCCAGTACGGTGCCAATTTTTGTATCCATATTCTGGTATTTTTTCAGAAAATCAATCGCATGTGCGTAGTCCCCGACTTTCACCAGTTTCAGTCCAACAACAATATTGATCCCGGTTTCTGCATCTTTTCTTTTCTTGTAACGAAGGGCGTTCCGAATGACCTTGTTGATGTAGCCAAAATCATTACCGTTCCTGCTGGTATTCAGTACTTCAAACGTGATAATATCAATAAATTCGTCATACGATTCGTCAAGGATGTTGGGGAAAGAATTTTCAAGTGCAGAGATTACATGCCCGTAAAAGACCGGGAGGTTTGCATCTACCTTTTCCGTGTTGTGCTCGATGTACCCGACAAAATCTTTTTTCAACAGGTTCAGCTTGTCATAGACGATAGCGTCAGAAAGCTTCTCTCCCCGCATACAGGAAAAATGGCATGTTAAGATATTAAAATGTATGACACATGCATTGCAGTCCAGGCCGGGTCCTTCAGGGCTTTCTTTGAAAAGTGCAGGACATAAAGATAACCGACAAAACGCTTCTGTCGTGTCCCCGGCAGTNATTCAGGATAAAAATATTCAGGTATCCATCAGAAATTCTGGAATTCTCATGGTTTATNAATACAGTTAAAAAAGACTGACGGGCATTTGCTGATGTCATACGGAAAAGGAGGAATTCGAGAAATATCCTGCGTACCTTTTCAGGGCTGGCGCACTATATTCCGGGATGACGAAAAATTATCGTAATAATTTCTCGGTGTCTCAAGGGTGATCCGGTACGAATCGATATTTTCCGGGCTGATAATCATGTACATATCGGTATTTGATGTCTGCACGAGCCGGTAGGACGTTCCCCGGTTAAAAATCTCCTCGCCTTTAATAATCCCCCCGGTTTTTGCATAACAGAGAACCATGCGGAAGACTCCATACTGGGGTCGTTTTTCAGCAATGATCGTTGTGTTAATTGCCCAGAGNGGATAGGGAACGGAAAAAACCTGNGTAAGACCTCCCCGGTTATTTTCAATGAACGCGAAAGGGACCCATTCCTGGGTCCGCGGAAGAATTGCTGAAGCCCCGAACTGTTCCATGTTCTGGGGGATCGTATACACCGGATAGGTGAAGGGTTTGTCAGTGAGGGAGATGCGGTAAAGGGGAGCCTCAGTTTTCTTCAGATCCGCTGGTACACCAGGAGTTTGTCCCGGTGAAGCAGACGTTACCGGTACCAGGATACCTGCCGGTTCAGTCGTTACCATTGGCCGGCCCGCACCTTCTGCCGGGACCTGCCGGAAAGAAAGGTACTGGGGGTTTGCCATTACCGCGACGATGATTACAAGAGAAATACCCGCGACGAGGGCAAGAGTATCACCGGTGTCCACATACAATACTTGACCAGAGGCTATAAAAAAGATACCGGAACACTTTTTGTTTCATCCTCAGCCAAAGAGGTTTCCCAACCATTCACGTAAGTTTAGCAGATGTTCATGAAAATTTTTTATTTTTACAAAAAAAGGCAGAATATTTGATCTAGATAACCGATAATTATAATAGTGTTTAGTGTTAAATAAAAAATTATATCAGGTGGTACAATTACAATAATTACCTTTTCCCATCACAAAGGAGGTACGGGCAAAACAACTTCCTGCCTCAATATCGCCGGCTTTTGTCATCAGGCGGGGAGAAAGGTGCTGGTAGTAGACTGCGATCCCCAGGCGAATGCGACTGCAGGGCTCGGCGTCGATCCCGGTACTTCCGGCAAAAACATGTATGATGTCTTCTTAGGCGGGATCGATGATTTTCCTAAGGTCACGCTCCCGGAGATAATCAGAAAAACTGCTTCGGGAATTGATCTGGCGCCTTCGCATCTTGACATGGTGGGTGCTGAACCCTATTTCTATCATGCAAAATTCCCAACAGGTATTCTTAAAGAAGCGCTCTCCGGTGTCAAAAACAATTATTCATTTATCTTTGTCGATACTCCTCCGAGCCTGGGACAGTTCGTGATCAATGGACTCTATGCCGCGGATCATATTATTGTGACACTCGACTCGGGATCGTTTGCACTCGACGGAGTTTCGACTCTCTCGATGATATTTGATGACATGAAAGATGTCCTTGGTAAAGAGATCGTCCCTGATATGGCAATTGTCAGTCGCTGGGGAGAGGGATTATTACCGTCATGTTCACGGCCTGAAAACAGGGACCAGCGGGATATTTTCACCATTCTCCATAACATTTTTTACAAACCTCCTGAACCTTCTTCTGAAGACGTAAAAACGGCGGAAGAAAATAAAAAGGAACAGGAACGACTGCACACTACGCTCAACAAGATCAAACGTAAGTTCCCCAGCGTGTATACTGTTCCCTACTCCCCCGCAATATACGAAGCACAGAGACGTGGCTTGCCGATTTCGCATTTTGCACCGGACAGTACGGCAGGAATTGCGTATAAAACCATCGCGGAAGAGGTTATGAGATGGAACTAAAAGAGATTGAAGATGTATTAAAAAAGACCAGTGAGGGAAATTTCTCCGTCCGAATTGACGAGAATACCGTGGATACCACATTAAAACCAGTCGCACAGATGCTGAACCAGACACTTGCCAAGGCAGCGCTGGCACAGGAATTAAAACATCGTGCTGACGTGATGATTCAATATAATCCGATGGCAATCGCCATACTGAGGAAGGATAAGACCAGGATACATATAAACAAAGCCTACGAAACAATCTGGCGTGGAAGCCGTGAAGAACTTTTAAAAAAGAAACTCACTGATTTCAACATTACTATCCTTTCCGGGGAACATTTTTATGCTTGTTTTGAGACAAAAAAACTCGCGGTCACTGATTGTCTGGTAACGTTCCCGGATGGCATGAAGAAATACCTGAGGCTCAACGCCATCCCTATCCTTACCAAAACCGGTGACATTGATGGCGCATTCTATATATGGATTGATCATACCGAGCTGCACGAAAAGATGGAGGCCGTAAAAAAAGGGGAGCAACGGGTCGACAGGATCATCCAGGAGAACCCGTTCCCTCTCTTCACCATCGATCCTGACCTCAGTGTGAAGATATCCAATACGTCGTTCCTGTCACTTACCGGTTATTCCCGGGAAGAGGCAACATCACTCTCGATGAAAGGGTTCAAATACCTCAAGAATAAGGGAGGTACGGTCGAAGGAACAATAAAATCCAAGAAACGCAGTCAGGGTGAATCTGTCATAGAATTTCCCAATGGCACGTTCAATCTCGAATGGTACTATATTCCCCTGCTTAACGATGAAGGCAACGTCGAATCACTCCTGGTCGTGTTCAACAACATTACCGAGCGGCTCAAAAAAGAGAAAGAAGTCAAGCTGCTGATGGAGGAATCGCAGAAAAAAGCAGAGGCCCTCTCGGCAAGCGCCGCTGTGCTCGAAAGCGGGCTTGAAAAAATTGCGCGGGGAGACCTCACGTTCCGTGCTCCGATTGTTGACGGAGATCCCCTCGTCAAGCTGAAAAAGGATTACAACGGGTCGACCGATTCCATCAGGAAGGTTATTGAAGAGCTTGAAAAATCGGTAAAACAGATCGAGGTAACCACCCAGGAAACGAGCCGTGGTACGACAGAAATCTCCAAATCAACCGAACAGGTCGCCATAGGTACGCAGAAATCTGCTGATGGTGCAAAAAAACAACTTGACGAGGTTGAAAAGGTCAGCAAAGAGATCTCCGATCTCTCAGCTTCCATTGAGGAAATAGCCAGCACATCACAGGATCTGATGGGTCACGCACAGAAAGCTGCGACAGAAGGAAACCAGGCATCAGAACTGGGCAAAATAGCAACCACCAAGATGACCATGGTGGAGAAAATAGCCGGAGAAAGTGTAAGCGAGATCACCGCCCTCAACGAGAGGATGAAGGAAATCTCCAACATCGTTAAGATGATCGCTGACATCTCCAGCCAGACAAACCTCCTTGCGCTGAACGCCGCGATTGAGGCTGCACGAGCCGGCGAACATGGACGCGGATTTGCCGTTGTCGCAGGCGAAGTGCGAAACCTCGCCGGAGAGTCCAAGTCCGCGACCAACCATATCGAGAGCCTCATCGGCTCCATTCAGGACAACAGCGATAAAACCGCTGCGGCAATCAAGGGCTCGTATTCAGAAATTCAGGCCGGTATCGAAAGCGTAAACAAGACCATTGAAGCCTTGAACCGCATTATTGCCGAATCGAATGTTGTTGCCCAGGGTGTGAGAGAGATCACGAAGGCAACCGAGGACCAGGCGGAGGCGACGAACCGCGTGGTTCATGGAATGGAACAATCCAATGCCATTACCCGCGAGAACCAGGGAAGGATGGAAGACATGGCAGCTCTTGCCGAGGAAACGAGCGCCTCGACTGAAGAGATCGCAAGCGCATCCGCCGAACTTGCCGAGCTGGCAGACCGGCTGAAAAAGTTAATGGAACAATTCAGACTCAGGTGAGAGATGACCTCAACGGTTGAAGTAGTAGAATTTATCCTTGGGGGCGAACGCTACGCTCTTGACATACAACTTGCACGGGAAATTGTCGAGATGATCCCGATTACCCCTATTCCCCGTGCCCCATCGTATATTTCCGGCGTAATAAATCTTCGTGGAGAGATCACGAACATCATGAACCTCAATACCCTTCTCGACTTACCTCACCAGGAGATACGGGACAACCAGAAGATTATCGTCCTGGTGCCAGAAGCGGTATCCGGCAGCAATGTCGGAATTATCGTCGATGATGTAATAGGAGTATTACAGGTTGCAGAAGCCAGTATCGAACACCTGGGCGACGGACTTGCGTCTGAAGTCTCAGGTTTTGTCAAAGGCATCATCAAGGTGAAGCGGGATGAGTCCGATAAGGAGAACACATGTCTTATCATCTGGATAGATATGAAGAAAGTCGTTGAAGACGTGGCAAAAAAATGAACCGCATGAAAATCAATGGCAATACGTTCCGATGCGGGACAATTGACGGGGGATTGAGATGACAGAACGACCAGGAAGAAAAGCGTTATTTACCGGGGCTGATACTCCGGTATCGCAGATAAGTCCTGCAGAAGAGAGTGCAGCGATAATAAAAGCTGAACAAACGATAGCGGATCTCAGGCAACGGCTTGACATGATGGTCAGTAAAAATCCTGTCCCCATGCTCCTTACCACGCCAGCGTTCTCAATCGTTGAAGCGAATGCCGCATATATTCAGATGAGTGGCATTAAAGAGAGTGATCTCCTGAAGACAAGTCTTAAAAATTTCAGGATTCTCAGTCAGAATGGGGAAGGGGCAAAAGTTGCGATCCAGGAGAAGCGGCGCTCATTCGGAGAAGTAACCGTCGAACTGCCTTCCGGAACACGGATTCTTGAACAATACTGTATACCGATAATGGGAACCGACCGGGTTATATCCAGCCTGCTCTTTGTCTACAATGATACAACCATACAGAAAAAAAGGATTGACGAGATAGAGCAGCTCAGACACCGCTCCGAGACGATTGTCCAGCAGAACCCGATCCCTATCCTGATGACCAATCCGGGTTTTACGGTCGTTGAGGCAAATGCAGCATATATAAAAATGAGCGGTATCCCCCGTGACCGTGTCATTGGCATGAGCCTTCGTGAGGTCAAAATTCTCGAGCAGAAGGGCGAAGGCGCTCGGGTAGCTATCGAGAAAAAGCAGCGTGCGTTCGGTGAAGTTACCGTTGAGCTTCCCAGCGGGACACACATCCTTGAGCAGTATGTAATACCAATCCTTGACGCCAGAAATGAGATCACCCTCCTCCTTTTTGTCTACAATGAGGTCACCGATCAGCGCAGGAGCCACCAGGAACTCCAGAAGAAAATGGATGAGGTTGCCCTCCTCAAGCTGCGCTCTGATATCATTGTCAACCAGAATCCTATGCCGATCATGCTGATGAACACATCGTTCAAGATTATCATGGTGAATGATGCTTATATCGCCCTGACCGGTCTTGCAAGAGATCGGCTTATCGGTATGAGTGCCAAGGACTTTAAGATTCTCGAGCAACACGGTGAAGGGCTTAAAAAAGTGCTGCAGGAAAAGAAAAGAAGTTTCGGCGAGATCAAAATTGAATTCCCGACAGGGGTCCATATCCTCAACCAGTACGGCATTCCGATGGTTGATCCGCAGGGAACTCTCCAGACTATCGTATGCGTATATAATGATATCACCACACAGCGCGAACAGGAATCGAAGATCAAGGCGATGATGGGTGAGGCACAGACAAACGCCGATCTCCTGACGGCAAGTGCATCTGAACTGCAGATGGCGCTCTCGAAAATTGCTTCCGGTGATCTCACCTATCAGGTAAGCATTGATGATGCCGATCCGCTGGTCAGACTAAAGGCGGATTATAATGCTGCGGCAGAAGCAATTCGGATCGTCTTATCCGATTTGACGCAGGCAATGGTCAGGCTTGATGCCACCATCAACGATACGATCAAGAGCACGGAAGAAATAGCAAAAGCGACCGAGCAGGTTGCAATCTCATCCCAGAAAGCAGCTGATAATTCGAAATTACAGATCACGAATGTCGAAAAGATTTCGACTGATATCTCCGATATATCTGCATCTATCGAAGAGATAGCCAGCACCACCCATGAAGTGATGACCCATGCTGAAAAAGCATCCCGAGAAGGTGCGCATGCAGCAGAAATCGGCAGGATTGCTACAACAAAGATGCAGAATGTCGAAAAGATCTCCAAACAAAGTGTTGACGAGATCACCGCATTAAATGAGCAGATGCGGGCGATCTCGAAGATCGTGAACCTTATCACCGATATTGCCAACCAGACCAACCTCCTTGCGCTCAACGCAGCGATCGAGGCGGCAAGGGCCGGTGAACACGGACGCGGTTTTGCCGTTGTTGCAGGGGAGGTCAAGAACCTTGCCGGTGAATCCAAGAAAGCAAGCAGCCAGATCGAAGCCCTCATTAAGAGTATTCAGGCAAAAAGTGACCAGACCTCGAACTCAATGAAAAAATCTTTCGAAGAGATCAAAACAGGCATTGAAAGTGTCAACAAGACGGTCGATGCACTCAATTTGATCGTTTCTGAGGCAAATATTGTGTCGCAGGGTGTATCCGAAATCACCAAGGCAACAGGAGACCAGGCGAAAGCAACCAATACGCTGATGACCGGTATCGAATCCGTAGCTTCCCTGACGCGGGATAACCAGCAGCGGATGGAAGATATGGCCGCTGTTGCCGAGGAGACCAGCGCATCGACAGAAGAGATCGCAAGCGCCTCGGCAGAGCTCGCGAAGATGGCGGAGAACAGCCGCAGGATGATGGAAAAGTTCCACCTTAATTGATGGAAAAAACTTTTATATTTATTTTTTGCCGGCAATTCGGGGAATACCGGTTTCAATAATCGGAAAAAATAAAGAGAACGATTCTGGAAACCATATGGACAGTTTTCTTATTTTGAAAAAATTCATTGAACAGACACTGGGAATCCAGTGTTCAAATTATAAAGAGGATTATATAAAGCGGCGGCTTCTCTCGCGGATGCGATCGACCAGTAGTGCAACATACGAGGATTATCTCAGGTATCTGAAGGCGAACCCACCGGAACTGGAGAGCCTGCGAAATGCACTTACCATCAACGTAACTGAATTTTTCCGCGACAACGATGTCTACGAATGCATGAGAAAAGAGATCTTTCCCGCGTTATTCAGACAAAGAAAGCGGGTTCGTATCTGGTGTGCCGGGTGTTCAACTGGTGAAGAGCCCTATTCGATCGCCATGATACTCGCGGAACTCATGGCCCTGAGCCCGGGGACTTCTGCCCAGATCTTTGCGACCGATATTGACAAAGTTGTTCTCGGAAAAGCACAGGAAGGTATCTATTCCCCTAAAGCGATGGTCAAATTATCTGAAACGCAAATCCATCGCCATTTCACCAAGCTCTCCGATGGCAATTACCAGGTCAGACAACACCTGAAAGAACTGATACGGTTCCGCCCTCATGACCTGATGAGCGGTGTTCCTGTTTCGCAATGGCTTGATCTCATCACCTGCCGGAATGTTACTATCTATTTCAACGAAAAGCAAAAGGACGAACTGGCAAGAATGTTTCACGGAGCGCTGGTATCGAAGGGGTTCTATGTCATGGGCAAGACAGAATATCTTGGACGAACGCTGGAGAACCTGTTCGAATCCCATAATTCAATCCAGAAAATCTTTATCAAAAAGGATTGAAAAATAAAAATTACCGGGTTTTCCGGCTGTCCTCTTCAGGGGAACCCCGCTCAAAACCCTGCACCAGGTTCCGCAGCATCTCCTTTCGTGATGCACGCAGTTTCATCTGGTTATAGAGAGTGAAAAAATTAATCCCGACAATTATGATAACGAGAAACAGGCTTACCCAGAGCATCGCTCCCTGAACGGAAAGAAACGCAGCCCAGAGAAGTCCGACGAATGAGATCAGGTAAAACATGATCCAGGTCCGAAGTTCCGGGAGCTCCATGTGGATCATTTATTGGTCGATCACCTGATAAAATATCTGGCGAAAACCCTGCAGGAATTCGGGCAAAGAGAATACAAAGAAACGATATCGCCAAAGACGGAAATTCTTCAATCCCCACAATATTCTCCATGGGACGGACTAAAGTGAGATAAAAGCTCCCTGAACTCACAAAAAACTTTTAAAAGTTCCAAAACAACATGGGGGAGAGGTATTTTTCAGGATGTTTCACCTGCCGGTTTTTTTCTTTTCAGCTTCCATATCCAGGATAATCTCGAGTTCGAGTGATTTGCCATACGCTTCCTGGGCCTCGATGTTTCGTCCCAGCTCATCCAGACAGACACCCTTGATATACCAGGCAGAAGCATCGTTGCCATTCAGGGCGAGTGCCCGGGTACATGCAACTATGGCATCTTCATACCGTCCGAGATTATACAGTGCATGGCCCTTTTTTGACCATGCGTCAGAATAATTCTGATTGAGGGAAATTGCGCGCTCGCAGTCGGCAAGCGCTTCAGTATTCCTTCCAATCTCAATAAATACTATCGCACGATTATACCAGCCAGCAGGATTGTTCGGATCAACAGCCAGAGCTTTTTCATAATAGGTAATTGCCTCCTTGTATTTCGTCCGGTTCGCATAAGCACGCCCTTTACGTATCAACTCTTCAGCTTCTTTTGCGGTCACGATTGTTCCCTCTGACTGGATAGGTACGGTTCAGGTTATCCCTGCGTACCGTCTGCTGCTGGTTCTTCAATCAGATCCCCGAAGATCTTCCTCAATGCATCATGCACATACACGGGTTTTCTTACCTGGGCATCCTGCAGATGTTTCGGGGGTTCCCAGACGAACCAGTCTTTCATCGACATATACGAGATAAACTGGTTGGTCATGAGCACTCCCAGCTGATAGATTTCATGGAAATAGTCAAGGCTGGATTCTGCATTCCAGTCTATTTTCTGCAGGTACTTTTCCATAATCTCAAGCATATTGTCACCAAAGATCTTGGATTGGTACCATGAGGTATGGGTCCATCGCGTGGTAAGCATCTCTTTCACCTCCAGATGATTGAACTTCTTCATCTGCGGGATGTTGATCACCGGCATAAGCTCCTCAGCCGGAAGGATCTTTGCCAGGTACTGGTCGCGGGCATAGAACATCGCCTTATTAAGGACAAAGTAACGCCGCGGGATGATATCTTCATACTGCATCATATCATCCATGTCCGACTTTCCCTCTTTCATGAGATAGTAGAGCTGGGTCTTCCGTATCTGGGGCATCCGGTGATAGACGCGGGCGTTAGTGATCGGGTTCCAGGGGAGTTCGTTGATATCATCATTGAAATTTGTGTAAAGTATACCGAGCATCTGGATAAGTTTTGTGACCGGGAGCTTCTTCTCTTTTTTTGCCTCATCTTTGAGAGCATCGATATAAATCTGGTGTATTCCCCGGTACACCGAATCTCCGATAAAGGAACAGACCAGGTACCGGGATTTCTTTGCCGCTGCTCCTTTGATGAGCAGGTTGACGCAATGCCGTGCGATGATAAAATCTTTTAAAAGACCCATGTAATGGGCCGGGAAAAGAATAACATTTTTTTCGATATTATACGTATAGACATCTACTAACGTCCCGTTCGGATCTGCCTCAGGATTGCGAATGAGTGCAATTTCTGTGTCAAGGATATTTTCTGCCTGGCTCACAAACAGCCGGATAGGTTTGGACAAGGGCATCTCAGTCTTCATTATCATTCACCTGAAAAAGACTCATTCGCATCCAGATACCTGCCGGTTCAAGGTGCGGTATGTAACTTAATATATCTGATGAATAGAGCCCAGGGCTATCCCCCGAGGAATTGGAGAAGAGAATTCATTCCTGCCCTCACGGTATACAGGAATTTCTTTAAAAAATCCATTCAATAAATTTATGTGTTTGACATTGTAACAGTCAATGAGATTGTTATGGCTGACTTGCTTACAGATGCATTAATTTATATTAATATCGGCATTATTACTTTTGCCATCGGCACAATCCTTGGATACCAGCTCCTGATGATTCACTACAACCGCCGTTTCATGATAATCGCCCAACAATGTTCCGATGCTGAATCGGTGGTCCCCATTATTGACGAACTTGCCCGGGAGACATGACATACGGAGTGACAGAATATGGTCGATGTAATAAATTATATCCTGATCAGTATCACGTGCTTTTGCTTCGGACTGATAGTCAGTTTCCAGATGGCACATATCCACTATTGCCGGCAGCTCACCTTCCTGGTAAGGCGATCAATATCCACAAAAACGATCGCTCCTGTCCTCGTCGAATACGAAGAGCGTAAACTGAGGAAGTAATTTTTAAAAAATCAAGGTCGGTTTTTAAAGCCTCCGTTTCGTAAAGATTTGCTGTTATATCCGGACTTTTTAAAAAATACCTGACAATACGAGTCTGGATGTACGATGAGCAATCCATTTACTCGTCTGCGGTGTAGTAATAGAACTCGCCGGAAGCTTTCTGTTCCCGGTCCAGAAAAGATCCAGGTTTGTTGATCCGCGGCCTCCCGCTCTGGTCCCGGCGGAAGGTGACTTCAAGAGCCCTCAGGAACCGGTTCATCCCTTCCCGCATCTTGAACGGTCCGGCTGCAGTACCCTGCCGGCCCGGCACACCTTCAAAGACCAGTATCCTTTCGCTGATCATATCAATGAGGTAGATATCATGATCGATCACTAAGATGCCGACCGCTTTTCCCTCAGCCTGATGCTTGATCATCCTGGTCACCTTGACCCGCTGCTCAACATCAAGGTGAGCGCTGGGTTCATCCAGTATGTAGAGATCGGCATCCCTTGAGAGACACCCGGCAATTGCAACCCGCTGGAGCTCCCCGCCGCTCAGGGAATCCACAGGAGACTGGAGGATGACCTCAAGCGATAGCGACTCGATGATCTCATGCTGGTACAACGAAGAGTCGAATTTTGTTGTCTGCCGGCGGAGATACATCTCGACGGTATCGGACGTATCTGCCTTGACGTACTGGGGTTTATAGGAGATCCGGAGGGAGGTCTCAATCGCCCCGGTCGAAGGCGTTTCAACACCGGCGAGGAGTTTTGCAAAGGTGCTCTTGCCCATACCGTTGGCACCCACCACCCCCAGTACCTCACCGCTCTTGATGGTGCCCCCCGTAACGTTCAGCTGGAAGGTCTCGTACTCCTTGGTCATCACCGGGATCTCGAAGAGAGGCTCCCGTTCCGAACCTTTGTCATGAGCCCGTTTCTCAAAGACCACCTGCGTGTCCCGGAAACGGACATTCTCCTCGACAAGATACCCGTCCAGATACTGGTTGATGCCCACCCGGACTCCCTTCGGACGCGTGATGATACCAAAGACCGCCGGGTTCCCGTACCCGATATGCACCGTATCGGCAAGCATATCAAGGATCGCCAGATCGTGCTCAACGATCACCACCGGGCGTTCTGCAGCCAGGTCCCGGATCAGTTTGGCGGCAGCAATACGCTGGTAGATATCAAGAAAAGGCGTGATTTCATCAAAAAAATAGAGAGCGGCATCCCGTGCAAGGCAGGCCGCGATCGCTACCCTCTGCAACTCTCCGCCGCTGAGCGTGGTAATGTCATGATCGAGGATTGCATCGAGCTTCAGCACCGGAAGGATCTCGGAAAGTTTTTTGCGTTCATCGGTGGTCGTCAGGAGTTTCCTGACCGTACCGGAGAAGACACTGGGGATATAATCGATGTACTGGGGTTTCGACGCGATCTTTATGCTCTTTTTTGAGACGGTCTGGAGATAGTCGAAGAGCTCTGTACCTGCATAACGCTTTAAGATCTCTTCCCATGCGACTTCACTATCGAAGTTCCCGAGGTTGGGGCGGAGCTGCCCCGAAAGGATCTTGACAGCTGTGCTTTTACCAATGCCGTTGGCCCCGAGGATCCCGGTCACCTTTCCCTCGATCGGTATGGGAAGGCCATAGAGGGCAAAACCGTTCCTCCCGTAACGGTGAGTCGGGTGCTCGAGTTCTTCAGGAAGGCTTACGATGTCTATCGCGTTAAAGGGGCATTTTTTTATGCAGATTCCACACCCGACACAGAGCTCTTCGGAGATGAGAGCCTTGCCATCCTCATCGATGATGACAGTTTCATCACCGGTACGGACCCGGGGGCAGTAGAGTATGCACTCGGTACCGCACTTCTTCGCATGGCATCGATCTTTGTGAACTATCGCGATTCTCATCAGGATCCCAAAAGAGGATGAGTTATGCCGTCACGGCGGATAAGGAGGTCAACAGGATCGTCCATGTCATGAACCAGAAGGCAAACGTCATGAATCCCTGGTAGAACCAGTCTTTTGCTTTCAGTTTTGAGGTATCCATACCCATAAATATGAAGATATGCTTCTGGATCACGACGCCGGCAAGCATCAGCATGAATGCCAGTACGCCGTTTGCCTGAATGCCGGATCCATTGGGAATCCCCCCGGACCAGTACGAGAGAATGCCGGTAACGATCCCGATAACCGACGCCACAAGGGTCCGTTTGATACGGGCCACGTGTTCGGCCTGTTTTTCTGCCCGCGTCTTCTCTTTTTTTGTCAGGGCAGGTTTCTCTTCAACTGCAACTTCACTCATCCCGTTACACCAGTAGTCTTATTTTTTAGTGCGCAAGCCATATGTAATTTGGTACATCATGGCATCCGAACAGGGTATGAGCGGGATCGACGTCAGGGTAGTAACGTCGGAATTGTGCGAAAAGCTGCCGCTCTGGATCGACAAGGTTTACCAGTTCGATTCACGGACCCTGGGGATACGGCTCAACGGGGAGAACAAGGCGCGTTACCAGCTGATCATTGAATCGGGGAGGAGAGCACACCTCGTCCGGGATATGCCGGAACCCCCGAAGAACCCTCCCCAGTTTGCCATGTTCCTGAGAAAATACATCTCCGGCGGCAAGGTGCTCGCTGTCCGGCAGCACGGGCTGGAGCGAATCCTTATCTTCGATATCGGGAAAGGCCAGTTGGTATACCGCCTCATTATCGAACTCTTCGATGAAGGAAACGTCATACTGGCCGATGAACAGTATACCATCATCAAGCCGTTGCGGCATCACCGCTTCCGGGAACGGGAGATTGTCCCTAACGCCACGTATATACTCGGGATCACCGATCCCACCTCATCGGGGGATGCAATGGCTGCCCTGATCGAAAAGGATGACCGCGATCTGGTGCGTTTTCTTGCCATAGGCTGTATGCTCGGAGGCACCTACGCGGAATATATATGCCGGAGAACGGGTCTTGACAAAACCCTTCCTGCCAGTTCCGCAGATCCAAAAACCCTGTTTGCTGCGGTGCAGGAACTGTTGTACCAGGTGATGCATACCCCGGAACCGGTCATTGCAAAAAAACACTGCGAACCCATCGATATCTGGGGCGGGGAAGACACGCTCCATTTCAGTACTTTTTCAGAAGCCCTCGAAGCCTATTATCCGCTGACGAAAGCCGAGAGAAAGACCGCCGATGCACTACCAAAACTCAACAAGGAAGAGCGGATCTTAAAATACCAGAAATCGGCGATAAAAAAATTTGAGGATAAGATCGAGAAGACAGAATCCATCGTTGCGGCACTGTATGAAAATTATGCGTTCATATCCTCGGTGATCAACACACTTAATGCTGCAAGTAAAACCCACTCATGGCAGGAGATTGAAAAAATCATCCATGAGAAGGATTCTGATGAGGCAAAAAAGATTGTCGAATTCCACCCGGAAGAGGCAGCGGTTGAGATCGATATCGGAAGACGGGTGAAGATCTACGTCCATGAAGGGATCGAACAGAACGCCGGGCGCTATTACGATATCATTAAAAAATTCCGGAAGAAGAAGGAGGGTGCGCTCAGGGCGATGAAAACAACCCTGCCGAAGAGAAAAGTCCAGAAACGGGATTTCATCCCGATGAAGAAATTATGGTACCACCGTTTTCGCTGGTTTATCACGAGCGACAACGTCGTCGTACTGGGCGGGCGGGATGCATCCCAGAACGAAGAACTGGTCAAAAAATATATGGGCGGCCAGGACCTGTTTGTGCATGCCGATGTCCATGGTGCGAGCGTCGTGATCGTCAAGGGCACAACCGGGCGGATGGATGAGGTGGCACAATTTGCTGCTTCGTATTCCGGTGCGTGGCGGAGCGGGCACTTCTCTGCAGACGTCTACAGTGCCCTTCCCTCCCAGGTCAGCAAAACCCCGGAATCCGGTGAATTCATCTCGCGGGGCTCGTTTATTGTCCGGGGGGAACGCACGTATTACCGGAACATGCCGCTTTCTGTTGCAATCGGGCTTATGCTCGAACCTCACGCAGCCGTGATAGGCGGCCCGCCTTCTGCAATCCTGAGGAAAACAACTACCTGGGTCGGGCTGAAACCGGGGCAGTTCGAACCCAACGATGTGGCAAAGAAAGTGCTGCGTCTCCTCAAGCAGAAGGTTTCCGAAGAGGAGGAGAAAGCCCTCAGAGGCATCCTGAACACGGATCATGTCGCCGCGTTTGTACCTCCCGGCGGTTCAGATATCACGGGACCCTCATGAAAGCGGAGTACGGGGAATTAAAGGACAGGTTCGGCGAGATCCGGTTATTCCCGGAAAGTATCGATGATCTCTGGCATCTACGGCACCTGATCAATCCGGGTGACCTTGTATTTGCCACTACGTTCCGGAGTGTTGATGCCGCTTCCGACAAGATCCGACCGGAGAAGGTGGAAAAACGGCTTGTGCGGCTCGGTATCCGGGTAGAGCGTGGGGGATTTTCAGAACACGGCGTCCGGCTCCGCCTCAGCGGTCTTATTGAACAGGGGGCAGATACCGGTGCATATCATACTATCAACGTCGAGACCGGGTTTGAGATTTCCGTGATCAAGGAGTGGCGTCCTATGGACCTCGAACGGATAGAGCGTGCGGTGAAAGCGTCTGTATATGGGGTCATCCATATCCTGACCCTTGAGGAAGGGGAAGCAGAACTCTTCAGGTTACGCCAGTATGGTCCGGAGAGCGTCGTTACAATCACCGCCGGGAGCGGTAAAGGAGGGGAGACGGATACCCGTGCAGGTTTTTTTGAACAGGTGCTCAATCCCGTCAATACCATAACCGGCCCGCTGATCATCGCCGGTCCCGGGTTTATCAAGGATGATTTCATAAAATTTGCGAAAAACCGGTCCTGCCCGGTAGTAGACCAGGCGGTTGTCGTCGATACTCGGAGGATTGGGAGGGGAGCGGTGCAGGAAGTGATCGGCAAGGGAGCTCTCGAAACCCTGATGAACGATCTCCAGCTATCACGCGAAGTAAGGATGATGGACGAGGTACTCCTGCGGATTTCCCGGGACGGGGCCGTTGCGTACGGCCAGCGGGAAGTCCAGGAAGCTGTTGAGTCGGGAGCAGTGGACCAGGTCCTTGTTGCGGATACCCTCCTGCGAAACAATGAGATCCTGCAGCTGATACAAAAAGCCGAAACCATGCGGGCGACGATCGTAGTACTTTCTTCAGGATTTGAACCCGGGGAACGATTGATCGCTCTCGGTGGCATTGCCGCAATCCTTCGCTATCACCTCACCCGGTAATTTTGAAGAATCCCCGACCACAAATCCCCCCAATCCGGGTCCTGTTCAAGGGCGGCCATTTTCAAAAAAATCCTGTCATTCGAGGCAAATAAAAAAAGTGAGTCCTTTTAATCTTACCCGGGTCAGCTCCTGACATCAAAGGCGTTATCGAGCGTACCGGTCGATCCATCGGTGTTGGTCAGGGTAAGTGTCCAGGTTCCCTGTGATAATGCGGGAATAGTGAAAAAACATCTCATCTGTGTCGTGTCCGTCCGGGAGATGGTCGTTGCATGGATATCCGCATTCCCGCTCTTGGTGAGCGTGGCGGAGATGCCGTCCTGGAAATTTGATCCATAGATCATTATCGGAATGTAGGTATTTGAAGCGACAACGAACATCGGATCAATGCTGGTGATGTCAATCCCTCCTGTTGAAGTGACCGTAGTGGTAGAAGTGGCAATATTATGAATACTGAAGAGATTGGTGTAGACGCCGTACTGGCCGTCCGGGTTGGTCACGAAAATATCCCATGAACCGGCAACCGCATCGGAAGGAGGAGACAGGGTGCAGGTGAGCAGGGTCGGTGACTGTACGTTAACATTGGTAGCAGTAATATTCGGACTACCGCTTCTCACCAGCGCTACAGTTGCCCCACTCTGGAAATTTGTGCCGGTCAGCTCGGTAATGGAAAACGTTGTGCCGGCCGTCCCCTCGTCGGGAACAATGTTCTTGATGGATGGAGCTCCCGTCGGCACAGTCGTACTTGTCGCCGTGACCGTCACGGTCGTGGTGACCGTACCTGTTGTCGCAGGAATCGTCGGGATCTGGACTGGTATTGATGAAACGGCTTTATTGGTGATCTTCGTATAGTCTCTCTCAATTACCGTTCTGCTGGATTCAACTGTATTAGAATTCATACGGTAGCCCCAGCTCCCGTCGGCATTTGGATAGATAAGCGCCCGTTCATACATATCGGTGGATGCATCGTATCTGATAATCAACCAGGCAGTCTGCGTCGTTGATGTTGGAATTTTTACAATATCCCCC
>Ga0031655_10000308_pt1 | contig 30877 bp, 41 predicted proteins | sample FrelakmetHBP12HB_FD_55187 | JGI IMG/M metagenome (GOLD analysis project Ga0031655, IMG submission 55187) | Freshwater lake sediment microbial communities from the University of Notre Dame, USA, for methane emissions studies -HBP12 HB | ecosystem: Environmental > Aquatic > Freshwater > Lake >... | reverse complement strand
TACTAGATACTCCCCCTACTCAAGACTCCCCCTACTGAGGGTGCATGAGGTTGAGGGGCTTGTGTATGGCCTTTACTGTGTGGATATGTTTCTTGTGCAAGCCCATCTTTGGGTGATGTGCTTTGTGCACGGAGTTACTCATCTTTCGGACTCTTCCTATATGCAATGACATATTTATCACCTGGTTCTCCCTTCATGCCCAGTGCTTGGCTCTGGGTTTGAAGCCTGATTTTGGTCTTTTCATTCCTTTGGACTTCATGGTAATTCTTGGTGCTCGGGGACAGCGTTGATGTAACATGTTAATCATTTCTTAATTTTTGAATGTATTTTTTATATCTTGGGTTTTCTTCTTCTAGCTTTTTTCTTATATCATACTCTTTTTTATACTGCGACCTTGATTCTTCATAGCTTTTTCTTCTTTCGTATTTTCTTCTTGGGTATTCAGATACTTCTTTAAAATCCTCAGGAAGCATTTCATCGTGTATATTTCTAAACTCAAAAGTTTTTTGTGCTTGATATTCTCTATTTGAAGCTAAAATCTTTTTATTATATTCTGGGTCTTGCCGTTTTTGTTTCATTCTCTCTCTCATTATTTTTCTATGTTTTTCTTTTTCTTCTTCTGAAAGATTTCTATAAGTTGCTCCTAATGGTGATAACTGTTCTTCTCTTTTCAACATATACCCTTTAGATGTTTTCTTTCTGGAGTCGGGGTTACCGGATGTGGTTACCATGTTTAATCACCTTCTGAATAGAAGATTTTTCTTGTCATGCGGTCTATTCGTGCTTTGCCACGGAGGGGGCGGATGTTTGCCCATGCGTTACCCCAGCCACGTTTGTTTACTTTGTGGGCTTGAACCTTTTCACGCTCGGCCTTTGGAAGACTTCTTTCTTGTTCGGTTAGAAGATTGTAGCCTGTAAAGTCTTCCTTGGAGACACCTGCTGCACCTACTTTCTTGAGGTGAAGGAAGGTTCTGTGGGCGACTGTGTTCTCACGGGGTTCGGAAGACTTTACTTGGGAGTAGTCGAAGTACTGGCGCTCGGCCTTTGGTTGCTGGTCCTTTGGGAGGTTGGAGATTTGCTCTGCGGCCCTGGCTTCTTTGTAATGGATTCTTTTTGATGCTTCATAGTCATGCTTTAAGTGCTCGGGTGTTTTCTGATATTGCTCGATGCTGTGAAGGATTTCGGCCTCTTCATGCTCAGTTGGCTTGGGTGCGAGGTACCCATGTGATTCTCTGGAGTCTGAGAATCCTTTGGTTTTAATCTGTTTAGATTTGTGTTTCATAATATCAACTCCCCCTGTTTCTTTTTTTGTGCCATTGTTATCAACTCCTAGACTCTACCTTTGCGGACTGCGTGCTGGACTGCTTTCTTGCCATGCTTCTTGGTTAAGTGGTCGAGAACTATCCTTCGGACTTGGCTCTTTGTGAATGAAGGATGTTCGGACTGTTCTTCAACGAACATTTCTTGATTGCTTATGTTCTTGAAGCCACCGTATTTTCCTCTTGATTCCGGATTGCCTGATGTTCTTACCATTGTTATCACCTTTAATAATTTATGCCATAACGATTTTTGACTATGCCTCTTGCAATTTCATGAAGTTCGACCTTTTTTGAAGTGTCCCAATCTGAAACTTTTTGTTGTTTAAGTAACTTGTCATATTCTTCTTGTATCTCTTTGCTGTGTTTATAAGACCAATCAAAGTCTTCTGATTCTATTTCTCTTTCTGTGAGAGGTTTGGTATGAATTACTTGGATACCATGTTTGCGGTCATCTGGGTTACCTGATGTTCGGACCATGTGATTCACCTTTTGTCATATTCATCTTCTGCTATTTCGATTTGTTCGTCCCTTTCATTCCTTGTTATTTTGCCTGTTTGATATTTATGTTCTATGTCATATACTTTTGTTAACATGGTTCTGAAACGGTCTTTTTCTGATATTGTTTCTGGGAAGTGGACTCGGTCTAAGTGCACTTTTATTTTAGGATAATCTTCTTTATCAAAGGAATATCTATACATACTTTTATGTCGGGAGTCTGGATAGCCTTTGGTTGTTACCATGTGTATCACTTTAATACTTCCACTTACGACTCCCCCTGATTGGTTTATGTGCCCCTTTTGTTTTTAATACTCCCCCTAGAGCGTAGTTCCAATGATACTTGTTGACGGATGCGTAGAAGATTTGGGTACCTTTTTTCTTACCATATTTCTTCTGCATGGCATGTAAAACTTTTTGATACTTTGGTTTTATGGGCATAATGATAACCTAGTATGACCATTGTTTAGATGGTTTTAGGTGATACTTCTTACCACCGGAACTGAAATATTCGCCTCCGCAATGTGTGCATTTCCAGTATGAGTCTACCCACAAAAGGTTATGACCACACTTTGGGCACTTGTGAACAAAGTTCAATGTTTCCACTTCCTGGGTTTGACTCCCTTGGGTTCTACATAGTCACCGAAGGGCTTGTCCCTATAGTCTACGTGCTTCTTGAATATTTCTGGAACCTTTGCTCCTGCGTAATGATACCTTCCACACTTATTACAATAATAACGAACCATGTGTTTCACCTTGGGGCATCTGCTAAATTATGCTTTCTTAATATATCTAGTGCTGTATGAAAGTTTTTATCTTCTAGTTCTTCTGAGTCTTTTTGATTTAGATGACCAATTCCTGATTTTTGAAATCTTTGTATAAACTCATCTTCGTGATTATAGAGGTCAGTACCTGATTTATGCCCATACTTTCTAAGGACAAAATTATCTAGAGCTGCAACTTTGCTTGCTTTTTGTGTTTGTGGTAGAGTATATGGAGATTTCTGAAGTCTTACATTAATATATCTTTCAGCATAAATTTTTCCATGTTCTTTCTCATACTCTGCATTACTCCATGTTCTGTTGCTTCTTGAGTCTGGATTGCCTGTTGTTTTTACCATTGTTATCACCACTTGAAACCGCCTATTATATTTGCGGATGAACCTGAGAGGACTTGGGCGTGAAGTAACTTTTCTGGTGCGCTTTTTTTATGAAGACTCCCCCTGCGATATTTGTGCTTGCGTTTGTGTACTTTGACTTTGTGTTTCCTTTTTGGCATTTGAACACCTTAATATTTCCATTTCTTTGGCTTTTGTTTCTTTTCTTTTTGTGCGTGTTCATACCCTTCTTTGAAAGCATCTTCATATAATTTTATCTTGTCTCCTTCTAAATCTTCTGCCCACTTTGCAATATAAACTTTTGTCATTGTTATCACCTAGTGCTTCCATTGTTTGGGTTTTTCTTCCTTTTGTTTCTTTTTACCTAATAATACCCCCTTGCCCCCCTCATACCCGTGATGAATTATTCCGCCCCAAAGATTCTTGTTTGCTTCGAGGATGGTTGTGCCTATTCCCAACTATCTCACCTATTGTTTCCTTGTTACGATATATATATTAACGAAGACCTATATAAAGGTTGCGACTTTAATTTGTGTTTTTTGTTTAACACATTTAAACAAATAAATTCATGTAGATGAATTGAATAAGTGTTAGGAGATATGGATGAAGAAGGTAAATCCATAAGCTGTTGTTACCTATTGTTATGAGATATTTGTTTCGCATACTTGGTAGTTGTTCTAGGAGTTTTATAAGATGTTCTTTGTAAATGATTCCTATGCAAAAGAATGGAAGGAATAAGAGAATGTAGTTGTATAGGGGGTTAATTGTTACTAGCTGGAGTATTAATGAAAGTATTAGAAGTGTTAAGACTTCTAGTTTTGATGCTAGGAACTGGAATAGAATTAATGCGAAGATGAACCATAGGTGACTACCTGATGGGTAGATGATGAAATTAATAAATCCTATGATGTTGTAGTATGGACCTGAGAAGTAAAGAATGTAGGATACTATGAGTGATATTGCTAGGAGCTTTGTTACTGGTTTTGAGTGGAAGAAGATACCTGATAATAAGAAGAATGTTGCGTTTGCGAGATTGACTATGAATGATGGGAGAAAACCTAAATGAAAAATAACAACTATTAGTATAAGTATTCCTCTTAGGCCGGATATGTTGTCATATCTCAAACTAGCACCTATCTGGATATATCTGACGACAACAAGTACATGCTTCGGTCCAGAGTCCTGTATCTTGGGAGTTGCAGGCATATTCTACGTTGAGCTCTTTGCCGAAACCTTTTGCTCGCAAGTCCCAATAACATGAGAAGGGTGTTTGGAAACGGTACTGTGTTGGTATGTCTGAGGTGTCGTGTTGTGCTCCTTTTTCGTCTTTGACTATTGTACCAATTGGAGCTGGAGGAGGAGGTAGAAGAGTTGTGTTTGTTGTATTTGATACTACTCCTCCTGGATTAACTGGTTTAGGTTGTGTGTTGTTAACTACTACTACTGGATTTTTAGGTAGGGTTACTACTATTACTTGTGAAGGTGGAACGGGTTTTGCTGGAGCTATATAGGGGGCAGTTGTGTTATTTGATAAGACTCCCCCGGTACCATTGTAGGGGACTTCAATTGTTACTTGGTATCCTACGAAGTAATAAGGCATGGTAAGTCCTACGAATATAAATCCTGCGCCAAGAACAATACCGATTAAGACCAGAACACATGCGGACATGAATACTTTTTTGGATAAGTCTTTGTATGATATATCATTTACGAAGTTGTATGTCTTGGTACCAATGCCTACTTTTTGAGGTTTTGGGACTTCGAGCTTAGGTTCGGATTTAACTGGTTGTTCCTTTGGAAGCTTTTGGAACTTCATTGTTTTGAGTTGATGTACTGGAATGTATTCTATACCATGGATTCTTTTTTTCTCTAACTGCTCCTCACGAGCTTTGCGTTTGATTGCTTGTTCTTGTTGTTTGTGCCATTTGTAGTTAACTGTTTCTGGAAGTAAATCCTTGAGAGTTTCTTTCTTAGTCACCGAAGTTTTATGGAGGTCATTGGAAGGAGAGGTATTTTTTATAAGTAGACTCTCCTTGGCCTTGGAAGTGAATGATTCCTCGCTCCGAACTTCGGGCCCAGCAGTAGATTTGATTTCTTTAAGAATACCTTCTTGGCCTATGAATTCTTGAAGCCTGGCCTGGGAGTAGTGAGCACCTGTTTTCCAGGGGACTGGGAAGACGTATTTGCCATTGAAGATTGATATTTTGCCCATATTAAAAACCTCTAGCTACCTTAATCTATAAGTGCTGTTGTTACACATTGTTGAGTTTAATTGACAAGCCATTGAACTATTGTTAGGAAGATATGGTGCTAGTATAATGAATAGGATAAGTATTACTCCTATTATTATTAAGGCATACCTATTTTCCCATACTAATTTGATATCTTTTAACATCCATTCTATAAATTCCATACTAATCTACCCCCTCCTCACATAACCATGGATAATACATTGCTATCAAGTCCTTTTCATAATCTGATACTGATAGACCAGCTTTATGCTTCTTGAAGGCACGCTTTGCTAGTTCTTTTGTTTTAGAACCTTTTGTTACATTGTTGAATTGTGATAAGTCTACTTTTTCATACATAAGAATCTCCTTCCCCCTTTGTTGGCTTGGTTAAGCCTATGATTCTTGCTTGCATACCTATTGTAAGTTTCATGTAACCGAAGTGTTCATCGAGATATTGGAAGCGCTGTTCTCTGTTCTTGAGCTTGACATACTCTGCGTCTTTGAGACAGTCTTGGGCTATTTTACGAAGCATTGCTGCACGCTGGTCTACTTCACCTGCGAAGAAGTTTTTGTTTCCTTCGTCTTTGATATGACGAGTGTAAGCATCTATTACATCTTGACGGGGCATTGGCATGATAAGAGAACCTTTGAGAATGTTGCTGTGGTCATATACGAGACACCTAACACGAAGAAGTCTCCATATTTCTTCTTTGTCACGTTCTGAGTCGTATGTTTCTAGGACTACGGTTGATTGATGTGGATAGAGGACTGTGCTGACCCATATAAAGTGAATCATTGCTTTCCTAATACGAATTTCCATTTCTGTTTGCTGAGTTAATGAGTGAACTGCACCTAGACCTGTTACATCTTTGACATTTTCATCAACAAATATTACATCGTTCTTAAATAAATCTTTCTTTTGTTCTCCTCTTGCGTAAAGTTGAAGAAGTCTTTGATACAACAAGTTACCATTTGTGAACATGTTCCTTGTTTTGAGACTTACTCCTGTGAGCTTGGATATTATTTCATACAAAGCCAAACCTGTTAGGGACTTACCTGAACCTGGAGAACCGAATACGGACCAGTTCATATTCTGGGTAGTTGATAAGCGGTATGTTATTTCTGGAACTATAAGTGGGTAGAGATTTATTTGTAAGGCTGTTTTGAGGTCAATTGTTATTCCTTCGTATTCTACTGCATGAAAGAATTGAACGAATGGGGAAGATGTGAAGTCTCTTGCATCTGCGATGTTCTTTATTTCTTGTTGAAGCTTTAAAACTCCTACATCATTTATTTTTGGTTCTTCTGTCTTTGATATGTAACTTGAAGGGTCTATAAGTTTTCGGTGTTTGACTTTATGTATGACATTAAGTACTTGTTCGCTATGCTGTAATAGCTCATTTGGGTTTATTAACTGTGGCATTTTAGTACCTGGGTTTTGTGAAATCCTTTCTTAAGGACTTTGCTTTTATGGTTGGAGCATTGAAGTTAATTGGGAACTGAATCTTGTGTTTAACCATGAGAGCTGAAACCATGGAGAACAGATTGAATCTTACTTTCTTAAGTTCATTGTAAAGGAATGACACTTTGAATTCTTTGTGATGACCATTGCTGAACTCGAATACTATTCTTTTGTCTGGGTATGATATCCAACGTATTACTTCTGTTTCGATACGGAATAACTCAATACCTATTTCGGGAGAGGTATTGTTCTTTATTTCTTGGATTTGGTTTGATATATCTGTTTCTCCAAGCATTAGAGCAAATATCTGAGCATACTCTGCTGAGTTACTGAAATACATGGAGGAACCCTCAGGTATTGATACGAACTTGCTTACAAACTCTGAAGGTTCAATTTGGACGGCCATGTTAAACTACCTTATCATATTATCATTACTTAAAGGGGGAGGTATCCAATGGTCTATCCATTGATATTCTCTATTCATTATTGATGTTTCATCATTTAATATTCTCTTAAGTGCTAGGTATCTAACTGCTAAGTGATAACCTGTTATTGCTTTATCTATTTTATCTAAGCACTCTTCTACTTGCTTTTCTATTTGTTCTCCTAGTTCCTCCTTAGGTTCTTTCTTGTTGTTCATCATTACACCTTCATTGGAAGCTTTGGATATTTATCTTTAAGTTGTGCATCTGACATTGTTACCCAATCTCGGAGAATCTTCATTGACTCTGCATAAAAAGCATCATTCTTGTAGTTGTCTTTCCATAGTTTTGTGTTTGTTGTTATGAAGCTAACTATTAAAAGATACCTTATTGCTTCTGGACTTGATTGCTCTATTATTTCTCCACTACCCTCTGGTTTTGCAAATAACACCATTTTAATCACCCTCCTCTATTGGTTTACCATCTTTTCTGAAACGTATCATGTTCTTCATTTGTTTGAACTCCCATGATAGTTCCCATCCATCACATGTATCCCATGCTGAATGAAGCTTGTAGCCTGACTTGAGTGTTGGGTGCATACACCAGACAACACCAAGAAAGAACTGGCCTCTTCTACATGTGAGACATTTACCACGCATTTCATTCTTATTTACCTCAACAAACTGTGAAGACTCTCCCTTTGATGACTCCCCCTCATCAGACATTTAATCACCTACTTACCAGCGGGTGCTCTACTTGGCTCTGAGTCCCTTTTCTTGAAGTGTTCTTTGCCTCCTTCCCAAAGCTTTTCTGATATTTCTGGGATGTGGGATGCTGTTTTTGCGTGTGTGCGAGATATTATATCTGAGCGCTCTGCTTTCATTCTTGAGCTAACTGGAACTGTTGTTGAGTTAGGAGATTCGTAACCTTGTACTTCTACTGAAACTCCAGTTGCGTATATTACTAAGTTTTTACCCAATGCTCCACGCTTAGTTGGCTCTACTTGTATAACGTGGTCCTCTGGAATCATTATATCAAGGATTGGGATGTAAAGTTGAAACTTCTGACCTTTTAGGTATCTAAGAAGGAATAGGTAACCTGGGAGACCTGTGTGATAAGTTACATAGTCAAATGCTTTCTCTGCTTTGAATCCTGTACAGTAACCTAAAACTGTTGGAGGAATATCTTCATCTCTATTACCTGAAAGGGAAACTACATCAAGAGTTGAACCATTCCAACCTTTGGCCATTGCAATACGTTCTTTCCTTAGCTTCTCCCATTCTTGAAGTGGTTTAGCTGGGAATATAAATTTAATCATGAGAAGTACTATGAGAATGAATGCTGCGAACATACCAAGAACTACAAATATTCCTATTATTATTACTATGCCTGTTGTTATCATTGGAGGAATAAGAGGAGGTTGAGTAATGGTTTGATTAACCATTGGAACGCTACCTGGATATGGTTTTATTTCTCCAGGAGCTACTGACTGAGAAAAAGGTACTGCGAGCATTAGCAGTAGACTCAATACAAACATTTTAAAGTTCATGTGTACACCTCTATTAAAGCACCAAAGACGCTTCTCGTCTCAATCCATTCCATCCTCATAGTCGGTATTATCTACATCTGGTCTACGAATGTCTTCTTCCATTCCTTTTACTTTGCGTCTTATGTAAGAAGTTGTTTCCCAGAGTATTGCAAGGATTGTCATTATTATGAATAACAACATTACTACTACATCTGCTCTTAAGAGTAATGATATTTTAGCGTTTTCAAGATTTATAAAGTCTGATGATATTATTGCTCCATGTGAATCTTTAGATAATTGGTAATAGTCTGTACAATCTGATATTGATGTTCCTACGAAACCAACATAAAGCAAGTCCCATGCAACAGCTGGAACATCTGTTATTGATTGAGGTGCTTGGAAGTGAACACCCATTAATCCAAGACCATATACTGTTATTGCTGTTTTCATTCCACACAGATATACCATGTGGGTCATGAAATAGAAGAAAAGTACTAGTATTACAAACCAGAACATTAATTGACTGAATACCATTCCTGCTTTTGAAAGTGATGTTTTTATTGACTTTCTAAATGACAAGAAGTACATGAATACTTTCTGCATTAAAAGGAATGATATTATTACTACTCCTAAGTTTGTTAGTTCATTTAATGTTTTTACAATTGTTGGTATTGGTTCAGGCATATCTTTGAAAATAAACTTTCTATATTCCTGGAATAACTGTAAGCCACCTTGATATATAGCATCTGATATTTGCGATGCTACTGAATTTGCTGCTAAACCAGAATCTGAAAGGACTTGTATGTACTGGAAATACTCTTTTTCATCTGGATATGTTGTTGCATTAAAAGGATATTTTGGGGTTGAGTACTTAATATATATATTGTTGTTTTGTGTAATAGTTGTCCATGAATCTCTTGCGTCTTCACAAATAAGATTTATGTTTATTGGAACTACATAATCTACAGAACTATTTGTTTTATTTGTATTTAATCTATCATTAGTTGTATTTACACACATATATGTTATTCCTTTGTAACTACTATCATAATGACTTAATACATCAGTTATTGAGTGAATATTAGTTACATTAAAGAAGAATAAATCATCTGGTCCAGAGAACCAACTTATTAATAGGTCTCCATCATTACCACATATATTGCTAAGTTGAGTGGATGATATGTTATTATCATAAGAATAATCAAAATAGTAATATCTTTGTAAACTAGTAAAAGAACCTAGTAAATCAGACATCATTACATCGTTGTATGTTATTTCTCCTAGAAATGGCATACTTCTTGGTCCTGTAGTTCTTACTAATTTACCATTACTATAAAGAAGCATTATCCATCTTGATGCTTTTGAATGTGTTGTGTTAACACTTGTGAAATTGAATTGAACCCAGCACTTTATCAATTTGGATGAAAAAGGACCAATATCACCTTGACTTGAATAATAATATACTTCTGCATTCTTTTCGGTACCAGTTACTGGTTGATTTCCATAATTAGTCCAATCATACCAATCTCCTGATGGAATTGTTGGTGTGTATTGGGAATAAGTTACTGTGAGCAAAAGAAGAAGAATTAATACTGATATTTTTCCTTTCATTACATCACATCACAAGTAGCTTGTTTGCTACCTCTTTACTAAACCATAAGCTAGATGAAGACCTGAAATGAATAGTGCTATTATGAAGAATATTATTACTACTGCCATTACCCAGTAAAGTAATACAAGTAATTGAGAGAATAAATCTTCTACTGTTACTGTTCCAGATACTGCTCCTCCACTACTTGTTTGCTGACCACCTGTATATGTACATTCAGATAATGACGATTTACAAACTAAACTTCTTGTGTTATTTGCTATTCCACATGCTTGCATTCCCATATTTACTTGTCCACCAGTACTATTAAGGCATATTGCACAAGGAACCCCACTATCACAAGCAAATGATGTACATACTCCATTTTGACAAGTCATTGATGCTCCATTATCACCTATACATTGACTTGTTGAAGAACATGATTGACCTACTCCTTGTCCTCCTGATGGTTGTGTGCAAACGTAGGTTCCGCCTACTTTTGAATCACATACAAATCCTGTTGGACACTCACTATCTATATTACAACAATAATCTGATGAACTGTGTGCGGCACAACAGTACTTATATGGACCTGAGTTTGGAAGACATAATAATCCAGGATTACAATCTGATTGGCTGTTACATTGTGTGCCTGCTGATTTAGTTACTTGAGTACAAGTGTATGTTGATGGATTGCACTCGAAACCAGAATATGCGTTATCACACTTTGCTGAACCAAGTGGGTCACAACACTGCATTGTATCATTAGCACAACATATTCCATAGTTAACTAAGTTAGAACACCATCCTTGCAAACCTAGATATTGGTCAGCGCCAGAACAAGTTCCTCCTTGGAAGCAATCTGAACTTGTCCAGCACCTACGATAGTATTGCTCTTGTATGAATTCACAACGACCAGTTGCACATTGACTATTAAAGTCACATCTGTTACCAACTGTTGCGTTAACTGTTGCTGGATTTATAACAATTACTTGAAGTGTTGGAGTTGTTGATGTTGCGAAACTAAATGCTTCTCCAGATACATAAAATCTATGTGTTCCAGTTGAAGTCATTTGAACTGATATTACTCCACATGTTACATACGCTTGTGGAATGTCATCTACATATAATCTACACAAACTAATAGGAACTGCGGAGTTATTAGATGAAACTAAGTAACTAACTGTTATATTGAATATATCATATACAAGTATTGTGTTGTTTGCTGGAAGTGTAGTTGTATATGTTATGTACGTTGGAGTTGATGTTCCACCACATTGATAACTAGTACATGGAGGAGTTAAACATTCTTTATCTTCTCTACAATAAGAAGCAAATCCTTTCTTATCATTACAAGCATAATAAAGATTTGTACTTGCCCAACCACTATTAGTGTAACAAGCTTGAGTAATTGGACATTCAGTATCTACTGAACAACATACTTTTCCAGATGTACAACAATATCCATTTTGACAGTTGCTTGAGCTACATTCTGAGTTTGAAGAACATGTTTGACCATTGGCTTTTCCTTGAACACAAACTTTCTTACCATAAACTCCGCCAGCTAAAGATTCTGGTCCTGAATAACTTAGTTGTACACATGACTGCCCACCAGTGCATTCTGCACTACTTGTACAATAACAAGAATATGTTGGAATTACACATCTGCTAACTCCTCCACCACACTCTTGTTTGCAGTTCTGTGAATAACACGAATCACTTCCAGTACAGAAAGCACTCAATTTGTTTAGACAGTAACTTGTTGAATATATAAAACCTCTAGCACAATAATCATTTGCTCCAGGACCACACCAGTATCTATAATTACTTGAACCACTAAACACTGTGTTTATATTTGTACATATATCTGCAGTTGAACAATTTGTATCTGTTGTACATGGAGTAGCACAATAACCAGTTCCTGAATCTTTACCATAACACAAACCAGATAAACACTGACTATCATCATTACAAGTTCCATCTTTGTTTGTTAAACAAACTCCTACATCAGAACCAGTACAAACCTCATTATGAAATGTTGGAGCAACCGAAATTCCACAAGAACATGTATAACCAGACGCACAAGAAGTTGTTGAGTTACAAGTAGCTCCTGCGTAGTTAACTAATGGACATGCTGTTGCTGATGTTAGATTACAGTAAGACCAACCACCATTTGCACATGATGTTTGTAATATGTATTGATGATTTAAGCACATCATTTTGTTGCCACTACTTGAATTACATGAAAAATTTAGTTCTGGTGAACAACCACCACAATCTGGATGATATAAGTTAAAGTAGAAATAACCACTTCCATCATTAACTACATTAGCCATACAAATTGCTGTTGGGTTTACATTATTTGTCCACAAGTTAGTGAAAATACTACCTGTTTGATTTACAACTAACATAGACCAATCAGCACCATACATAGAAGTGTATGTCGGCCCAAAGAATTGTGCACAGTCAGTTGTAACATTAGCTATTACTGTATTGGTAGTAGGAGATGAACAAGAAAAGTAATTTGCACCACTCATATTAACTGGAGCATTAACCTTGCTTGTGTCTATTATAAAGTTAGTATAACAATAATCAATACTGTTTACTCCACCATAACAAGTGAACACGAAATCACTTGAGTTCATAGAAAGAGCAACAGATGCATTTCTAGCTCCAAAACCTTGTACGTGATAAGTGTCATAAGGAGGATAGTGTGGATAGTACTTTCCAGCACCACTCTGATTGACAAAAATATAAACACTTAACTGGTTTGATAGTGGCACTGGAGTAATTTTAACATACTGCGCAGGTAATGCAAGCCACGCAAAAGAAATTACTGATAAGGATAGAAGTAGTAATACTATTAATGGAAGTGTTCTTGATATATTCATTGTTTCACTCTCCTGGAACGAATAATAAAATATTAAAAGAAAGGGAGGTGAGTGAGGGGCTGGTAGAACCCCTCACTTATACCCTTCAAGGAAGTATCCTACTTCCAGCCTCCGAAGCTGCCCTTTATGGCAGAGAAGACTGTGTACAGGATAGCTCCAACGATGGACAGTACTGCACCTAGTACGATGACGAGTACCATCAGCTGTATCAACGGCGAGAACGCATCGTTGATGAAAGTTGATAGGTCGACCAGTACTTTGAGCACTGAGCACATGTCGATGAGCTGGTAGGAGCTGTTTATTGCCCCGAACAGACAAGTTGTTGCGGCCATGGAATCTTACCTCCTCGGTACTCGACCTACATATATATATACGTTTAAGACATATATAAACGTTAGCACTGTTTCTTGTCCTTTTTATATTAGATGAAACACCTTTCCTATATAGTACAAAATAGACAAAATTACAAAGACCGCTAACAATGTGAAAACAAGAAACACAAGTCCTGTGAATATGCCCCCTATATTTCGCACATTGTTTAAACTACCTAAAGCACCTTGCCCCATAACTCCTACTTGATGTCTGAAAGGAGTCCCTGCATCTGAAGGAGCTTTGGGTAATGATGGCCTAACTCTTCCTTTGATGAATATTATGAATATTACTATGCCAAGTAATGTCATTCCAATAAATATAAGTGGAACAAGCAATGTTGAAAGTGTTAGTAACACGCTATCCCATGAACTTCTTGATGTAGTCATTGGATTGTATGTTATTTTCATTTCTCCATAAGCTGTTATATTTCCAGAGAACGAAAAGCCTTCTACTATTATGTAGTCTTGAGGTTGCTTTATTACCCAATAAGCATACCAGTATCCATTTGACACTGCAAAAGTCATTGGATATGTACTTCCATCTGAACCATATATGTATAAAGTATTATATGTATCATTATGAGTAAGATTAGTCCAGATAAGCACTGAATCTCCTACATCATAATAGGTTTGATTGCTCCAGAGATTAAGTGATATAAGTGTATATCCAGACACTGAACTAACATATCTCAAGTGACGTGTTTCAGAAGTGTTTACAGCCCAGAAGAAAGTCACACAAGATACATTATAAGTATAATCCCCATAGCTCAAACCCACCAATGTAGCTTGCCAATTGGTTGTTGATAGAGGCGTCATTATATAGAAAGTTCCATTCCAGTCAAGTTGACAAAGTAATACTGGCTTATCCGTAGTTACATTTATAGTTACATAATCAATTAGTTGAGTAGTGTTATCCAAGGGAGTTGGATACACAAAACTTATGTATGGAGGATACACCTCTGAACCCACTATTGCTGCTAAGTATCCAACTTGTCCCCAATTTGTTCCATAGGAACCATTCCTGCTAATCGGTTGACCATCTGTTAAAGAAGCTTTTACTATAAACCCATTGTAAACTGTATCTGCTTTCATGTTTCCTATCTGTGTTTCATTGCTTCCATGTCCATTGAAGATGAACCCATCCGCAAGGGAAATGGAAGATATAAGCAGCAAGACAACAAATAGTTTCAACATATCCATCAGCTACCCATAGTTCCATTGAACCATGTTGAATTCTTAAACCACATATAAACACTACCTGTTCCATTCCAATAGAACCTCTTAACTGTCATGATTAATAAAGCATTCGTTGATGTCCCAAAGGTCACATATCCTGAAGTGCCATTGAAAGTCAGATTATTCGGATATATGTACTGTGAACTGGTGATGTTGCACTTATCTGGAAGCTCTATAATCCAATTGCCAGAACCACTGTAGGTACATGAACTGGTTGGAGGGGAGGATAAGTAAAGTGTAATGTTGATTATCGGGTCCCTATAGGAGATATTAAAGTAAGTGTAATTTGTTGTGTAACCTGATAAATTAACCACTATGTAGTGATTGTTATAAGTTGTGTTAGTCACTGCTCCATATCTTGTATCGTTTGCTATGAAATAAGGTGTTGTTGACTGATAGCCATAATACTCATTACCTGTTTGGTTGTTAGTTACATTCACAGTTGCAACTAACGCTGAACCACCCGAATCCTTGACTGCTACTCTTGCATACCATTTGACTGTGAAGTTGTTGTCTCCATGCCCAACTTGGTAAGTGTAGTTTGTGAAATTCGCAGTCACGTTCAAGAAGGTCAAGTTAGTAACCAATGAACCTAACCACACAGTCTCAGATTTCAGTATATTCCTATATACAAGCGTCCCATTTGATACTAGAAACCCACCATCAGCTTGATATTGCGCATATATCGAATAGTTAGAATAATCACAGACGATGTTGTTTATATATCCATACTTAGAGATGGCGTATGAATAATAAACACAATAATAAGAGTAATTTGAGGTTATGTTATTTGCAGTGAATATATCGCTTGCATGTGCATCATTGATACAATAAGTGGTGTTGAAGCATGAGAGATTAGAAAGACTAGTATTTGCAGAACTAGTCCTAAAACCAATACCAGTTACCTGACCAGAGCCAATAACATTGATATTGGAGTAATTTGAGCCTGCTGAACTTACTTGTGAAACCATAGTTCCTATGTTTGGCCCTGCAGAAACATTGAATTTATTGACTGTGATAGAAACATTTGAATAAAGCCCAGTATAAGCAACAGATGTATTGGAATCAGTCAAGGAGTAAGCTCCACTAATTAATGAACCATCTAGATAAAAGCCATAGGTAACATTATTACCATATATCTTGCTGAATGTCATATTACTTACAAGGCCATCCGTCTCAACAATATAACCAATTTGCTGTATTGTCGGGTCACCACCACCAGAATGAAAATTACCACTAGAATCATTTGCAGAGACATTTGAGACCGTCGCATTAAGTGATGATGACAACCTAATTACATATAAATCTCCACCAGTGTTAATCCATCCTGATGCCCTATAAATAGTTACATTCCACATTGAACTGTTGGCTATGATTGTGCTATTTGACCTGTATATTAGATAGAACCCAAAATCCCTCTTCATACCATTAGTTGAACTTGCATTTGTATTCGAGAATGTGTTGTTATAAAAGAGCAAGTTCACTGAATCAGTTGCATTCACTACTGACGTGTAATTAGCAAAGTTGCAGTTTTTTATGGTTATATTGATTCCTTTGGTTATGTTGAAAGCAGTAACAAGATTATCCCCATACATGACTTTGCCATTGCAATCAAATGTTGTGTAATTTGTTAGGATGTTATAACATGCTTTTGTATCTGCTGAGAGGGTTGTATTCGCTGAAAGTCCAGTGCAGGATATTGTTGTTGGCGGAGCAGTGATATTCACATATTGCTCATGTGTATATGCATTTGCCAAATTATAATAACAGTGAACTCTCACACTATAATAAGTCGAAGCCCAGTTATTTCCTGTGATTGTCCATGAGGATATAGAACCCGAATCAGGATTTGAATCAAATGGCCCATATGTCATATTCGCATTTGAATCGGGTATGGTATACCAAGTTGGGACAGTATTGTTAAGGAATTGAGCTTCGTTGTATTGCCCTGCTGGGTTGCATGTTCCTCCAGTTGTCTGATGTCTCCCATTCATAGCAAAAGTATCCCCTTGTGCTATTGTAACAGTACCAGAAGGGGCTGTTGATGTGCAAGTCCACGAACAAAGAGCATCGACCCACCAGAGATTCCATGTTTTTGTCCATGTTCCAGATAAAGCTACATTCTGATAAATATCTACATAAGCATTATACTCACTTGTTTTAGTCACTCCTAAATTGAAGTTCTGCTCCCATTCAGTTCTAGTAAAATTAGTGGTAATATTATCATAAAGCTCAAATGATTTTTGTCCCAATCCAGAATAAAGGTAAGTCTTATTTGAAGTGGTATTTAATCGATAATCTTCCAATCCCGTAGTATTCCAAACACGAATCCAATCATTTTCCTTAGTCCTATCAATCTGAATGTTATGAGTTCTCCAGATGAATTGGGTTGCTGCACTTGTGAAATCACCCTTAAATGTTGGGGTAATTTCAATCTTATCAGCAGAATCGTTCAAGTAATATCGCAGGGTTATATTAAGCCAATGCCCACCAGACCCAGAGATATTTAAACCAGCAGTCAAGTAAATATCAGTTGAATTCGTAGAATTAGTCCAAACCCATCCAGTAACATTCTCCTGACAGCGATAGCCAGTCATCGTCGTGTTGATGCAGAATGCATTTGTAGACCAATAATTAAGGTAATCATTCGTGTACTGAATTGCGGTAGTTGCATTGATATAATAGGAGCGGTATGAGTTTGTCATATTGAATACATTGCCTGTCCTATTAAGGCTGACTATCGCAAAATTCAAGCCAACTAACATCAACAGAATCAAGAGAATCTGTTTTTTCATCCACAAGCACTCCCAATCCCAAAATACACAGAGGAATTAAATGAAATCCTCACACAAGTTGAATTCCCACTCATATATCCCGAGAAACCAGTCAAGGAGTAATTCTGAGCCGTGATGTTATTCGCACCCATAGTTAGATTGTTCGTTGCACCAGTATATGGAACATACGAAGGCTTATCAAGAGTCCAATTCCCGATGCTTGTAACATTCTTATAGAGAGGATTTAGGTTACTCCAAATGGAAGTATTCGACGTTTGGAGATTCGAAACATTCACATAATTGTTGTTTATGTAAGTCCAGATTGTTGTATTTGAAGATTGAAGATTAGATACGTTTGTATAAAGTGCTGGAATCAACGTCCCATTCAGGTAGGCTATCGTAGTATTTAGGGTATTAATCCGAGTATTCACAGAGCTATTGGAACTTTGAAGATTAGTTATATTAGTATAAGCTCCATCCAACCAGCTCCAGATTGACGTGTTAGAAGTTGTGAAACTGGTAAAGTTGATACTCACTGCTCCAAGTGCATTCCAAATTGAAGTATTGGAAGTAATCAAATTATTGACAGTCCCATTCACACTTGTTATCCTATTGTTTGTAGTGGTATTAGAAGTCTGCAAATCTGTGATGTTTGCATAATAAGAAGTCCCGCCAGTGCTGGCAGTGCATTGTGAGGTTGTATCTGGGAAAACAACACATCCATATTGGTTTACTCCCCAAACTGAATCTGAACTGTTCGAGAAGTTAAGAAGCCACCCAAGCCCATAGTTCTTCCCCCAGAGAAGAGGATTTGCTGTTGAATAATTGGCTCTGCTTCCAGTTACAAAATAAGAAGTTGGAACAACACAATTTCCAGACGCTCCAGAACAGCCATTGTATACTCCAGTTAAACCTCCAATCGAACAAGCAGTTCCATCCACAATTTCACAACCATTCCCAACTCCTGCCCCTCCTGAATCACAGTCATGCGCTCCTGAATTGCATACACAGTTCCCACAAGAAGGAACATTATTGTTTGCTCCTCCTGAACAGGCTGTTACTCCATACTGCGTCTCGCAAGCGTCATCTCCCCCACAGTCTCCATACCCAGACCTGCAACTTCCACAAGAACTCATCCCGAAAACATTGGCTGTACAGGTAGTGTCCTTATGTTTTGTTGTGTAGCAAGTACTATTTCGGTCACACCAAAAAGAACCTTCATTATTACAATATGGAGTTCCACTATCAAAAGCATAACAATCAATTAAATATCCTCCATTATAACTTCCACCGTCTTGGTCAGTGTTGCTTGTTGCTGTAGAAGCAGGCGCTATGACTGTTGCTGGATTAGCACAGTATGTTATACCTCCACTATAACCACAAACTAATGTTGGAGAAATACAGGTTTGAGATTGATAAGTTTGAGGACAGTTGTTAAAGTCAATTACCCAATATGATGCTGAGATACTTCCGATTATAATAATAAATGTCAAAAGAATTAATAGTTTTCTCATTATCCCACCCCGCAGCAAGCTAGTGCAACTGAAGTTCCACAATTTATTGTTGCACCATACCCTCCTCCTGTCGCACTGAAATGCCAATAATTTCCAAGATACGAGGATGCAACTGCCGAAGTCCAACCATTACAATCATTCACCGGTGTTGGGGCAGGAGCATATTTTGGAGCCCCAGAACTCACCCACGCATCTCCCGTCCAAGCAGCCATAGTGCTAACATTCGTTCTTCGTATTGTTTCCATAACTTCTTCTTGTGTACAGAAATGTGTTCCTGGATATGTAATATTACAGATAGCATCCCCAGCTTGATATCCAACTAAAGAACCACTTGTAAGGCTTCCTGTATAAGTAGTAACAGTTTTACTATAAAAAGCTCCCATAGAAATATTGAGTACTGACACATTTAACTGTGTAATTCTTAAATTTGTTGAAGTGTTTGAACTTTGAAGATTTGTGATGTTTGTATAAGCATTATTTATCCAGCTCCAGATTGAGTTATTTGAAGTTTGTAAGTTTGTAATATTTAAATATGCATCACTAAACCAACTCCAAATTGAAGTATTTGAAGTTAGTAAGTTTTGAATAGTTGTGTTTAAAGTATCAACTCTAGTATTAATTGAGCTATTTGAAGTGATTAAATTTGGAATTAATGTTCCATTGATATAAGCAATTGTTATGTTTAATGTATCTATTCTTACAGATTGAGCAACTACTGAATCATTTACTTCGGTCAGTTGAACAATCTCTCCTTGTGTGCTTGTGAATGCCTGACGAAAAGAAGATACTCCATAGCTATCAATCATTTCAACTGGCACTCCATCTATGCTAACTGCAAGCCAATATGTTTGTCCCCAATTTAAATTAAGTGGATTTCCAAATGTATTATTCCCCATTGTCACACTTACATATCCATCTTGAAGTCCTGTTGCCCACGTTTCAGAATATACTGGGATTCCTCCTGTTGGGTCAACATATACATAAGTGCTAACACTTGCTACTGGAATTAAAGTATTATTAGCATATTTAAAACCAGATGCCTGAAAAGGAATTCTACATGAAGATGTTGCCAAAACTAAGGGTGCTGAAATAAGTATTAAGAACAAAAGTATTTTTTTATACATATCAATCACAAAAACTACTTCTTATAACTTTCAAACATCATTCCTATAAGTGATGGACCTATGACTATTATCAAAACAAGCACAACTAAACCTACAACTATAATAATTCCATAATTAACTAGATTTAACCAAGCTCCCTCCCATGAACTTGATGTTACAGTTATTGGATTCTTTGTTAATACAAACTCACCTATTCCTGTAACACTTCCTGAACAATTAAATGATTGAATTACAAGTATCTCTTGTGATTGTCTGACTCTATAATATGAATACCATTGTCCTCTTATTATTGAGTAAAGCATTGAAGTTGTTGAGTTATCAGCAGAATAGATATACATGCTACATGTATTACTTGTATTAGTTATATCACTCCAGAGTGTTACATTATCTCCAATATCATAATAAGTTAAATTTGTTCCAAGTGTTATTGTTATATGAGCTAAACAACTACCTAAGTAATTAGTTGGTAATGTGAAAGGACAAACAACTGAAAATACTGTACTATTTACTTCAAGTTGTGTCAAGTTATAAGCTATGGATGTACAATTCCAAGAACCTGTTTCATTAACTGAAAAAGAACCTGACCAATTATAAGTTGTTATATTTGTAGATGAAATTGTTTCGTTTGAAAGGAATGGATGTACACAACTCATATTGACTCCAATTAAGTTTATTAGAGTTGTTGCATTTGTTAATGCTGAAAAGTGAGCATTATCAAGGTATGTATTTGATGAAATTGAAACTGGTAGGTATGCAAATGAAAGAGTTGCTATTAGAAGCAACATTACTACTAGTTTGTTCATCATTTTACCACCTTGGTTTTAGAGCTGCTAAAACTATATACATAACTGTTAATATTGTTCCACATATAAGAACAATAAATGTTACTATCACAATAGCTGGAATAACTACTGGTCCTGCTCCTGAAACAAATGTTAACATGTCATGAAGTGCTGCTTGAACTAAAGAAATGAAAACATTTAAGAAATGAGTTAAATCAGGTGGTGCGATATTACTTAAATCTGTTCCAGCCATATAAATCAACACACTGTTTTATTATACTCCCCCTACCTCTTTTTAAGTAACTCTGTTATACTTGTAACTCCTGCTTCTTTCATTTTTACATTTATATATCTTCTTATTAGAAATGCAAAGTAAGCCATTGCAAGAATGTTTAAAAGACCAACAATTATTATTAAGTCATACTTAAATGCTATATCATTATACTTTGGAATAAGTTCCTGACATATAGCTGGTAGCTTATCATACTGACAACTCATTCCTCCTAGATTAACTATTGTATCATTTAAAGACATTTACTTACCTCCAAAACTATTATTTCTTGCTAATGAAGCAATGAAAGCAAAAGTAATAATTATCATGAAGAATGCAAGAACAAGGAAGACACCTGTAACTACATATTTATTTGCTATCATGTCTCCGAAGAACTGCATATTGTCTGTGAGATATGTGCTCATATTTCCACCTCTCGAAAGTCGAGAACTTTAGAGTATATGCCATTCACGAGCTTGCTATTACAAAAATCATAACAACCGCTATTTGAATTAATTCAATACACGGTAATTCCTTTTTTCATTATAGCAAACTTCTTGACAGGCTAGATAATTCCAGCCGAAACGGAGTTAAAAGTTAAACCAGAGTTGTGTAAGCTTCTGGCAGTCATTAACTCCTTTCTCTGCTCTCGACTATACATACATATATACGTTAAGACCTATATAAACGTTAGCACCTTAAATTGTCTTTTTTGTTCTTTGTTTATTCCACCCTTTCACAAGGTTTTTAAGTCTTTTTATATACACCTCCTTTTTAACTGACTTCCTATTCTTAGTTACTTTATATATCTTTCCACGCTTAGCTCTTGAAGGCCGTGAATCAACATATCTTTCAATATCTTCATCCTTTGAAGATTTTGTTAGTTTAATCCTAACAACTTTTGGCCTAGCAACTCTTTTACCTACTCCCTCTTCAACACTTAATGGTTGTTCAACTACTTGTTGAACTTTTGGTTCTGAAGGAACCATTGGAATAACAACTTCTGGTTCTTCCCACCAACCTTTTTTCTTAAATGCCCGAACAACTCCAGGCATAAGTTTTGCATATCCTCTGTTATAGAAATACTTATTGATAAGGACATTTGAAAGAGCTGTTTCTGTTTCTGCTGATTCAATTAATTCTCTAGGTATCTTCTTGTAAGCTCTTTCAGCTACCTCTTCAAACTCCTCGTCTGGAGTCTCATCATAAACTCGTATTTCAGGCATCTTTAGCACCGTTTAAGTGTTTTGTTTTATAGGACACAAACTCAACATCTGTATTTATTACATTTACACTATCTGGTATTTGTGAATCTTTACAATTGTAGAACTTTTTAATCCAGGATATATGACCACCTGAATAAGGTTTTGCTGAATCATATTTTATTATTGTGCAAACTTCAGGGAACTTTTGTTTTCTCGAATCTTCCTTAGCTGTTATTCTAAGCGCTTTCTCTTTTAGTACAAAGAATGATTTCTTATACGGCATATCACAACTTGAATCCCATAATATACCAAGAAATTCATAAGGTGTTATGAGTGTAGGACAAAACACATGGTAATGTCTTTTATCATCATTTGTTTCTAGTATGTAACACCAACCTAAGTTCCATTTCATAACCATATCTGATATCTCCTTAACTATAGCATTATAACTTATGTTATCATAATCCAAGAAAGGCACATACATAATCTCACTTCCAACTTGAACTCTATTCGTTATCCCAATACACTTAGATTTCCTCTGTTTTTTAAGACTCCCTCTACCTACCATTTATATTCACCTCACTTCTCTCGAGTATCTTCTTTTCATCCTCAATAAATCTCTTAGCATGCTCAAAGAACTTATGTTTGTCTGCTTCTTCAATATAATGATATGTTATATGTTCATTTGGAAACTCTTTCAAACAAAATTCTGAAGTTAAGAAATCTTTAAATTCTTCCAAACTTGCTTCAGAATTAAGTCTAAGCATTTTAATCATAACTCTTTCTATTGGCTCTAATCGTATATTCATGGAAAGATAAGAAAGAATGTGTTCATTAATAAAATCAAAATCATATCTGGTAACTTTAGTTCTTCCTTCCATAGCAGCTGCTGATTTAAGAATTATCTTTGTCCACATTGATGCCCTTGTCTGTGATAATTCACAATACTTTTCTAACATTTGACTAATATACTTTATTTCATTCCATATATTATTAACTGAAAGGTCCACTTTGTATTCCTTAAAATTTAATCTTGGAGGTTTTCCGTAATCATGACCACCAAAATATTCTTTAGTTACATTATCAGTATCAGCTCTTGGAAGTATAAAATTAAATGGCACAATTCTTTCAAGAAATGTCTTCTCTGCTAGCATTGCTTTTATTGGAAAGAAGTTTTGATAAGCAATATTCATATACAAACCAAATCTCGCAGTTAACTCTTTTGTTTCATTAAAATCAGCATAAGAATACTTCCCATCCATTAATGCTACTGTAAATAATCCTACAAGTCTTGACTGTCTAACTGCTTCTAGTGAAGGAAAAGACACAGCAGCATCATCAATAAGCCATATTTTATTAGTGTGTTTTCTACTTCCTTTTAAGTTTTCTCTCATTATTCCTCTATCTGTTGGTTGAAAAGGAATTTGCCAATATTTATGTTTATATTCTGTATGAAAAGACTTCATTACTTGTGATTTAAAAGAACCTCCATTAGCAATAATTAAACTTGAAAGAACAACAGGTTCATCTTTTAAACTAATAGAAGCTAACCCTAAAGCATGCCAAATTCCTAAAGAACCTAGACAGTACCTTCGTTGGTAATAATCATAGACTTTTTTTGCGTTTGGATGATGTTCAAAACTCATGAATCTCACCAAGACGCACAAGAACGAGCTTTTGGAGGTCTTTTATGGCTGGCGCACATAGAAAGCGTGCTTTATGGGTGGAGACCACTCCTTTTTGTGCTTTTAAATTAACAAATATATATAGTATTTACACCTATATAAATATTTAGACTTTTAGGTCTTTCTGTTCTTTTGTGCTTTTGTTTTTTTGTATTGACACAAAAACACCAGTAATCACATCTCCAGCTTCAATTCCAAACTCCTTCACAATTTTACTAGGAATAATAATACAAAAACTTGAGGGAGTTAACTTCATTACTTGTTTTTCAAACTGTTTGTTCATTTCCATATTTATCACTCCCTCTCAAAGTATTGTTTTAAACCAAGATAACCAATTACTCCAGTAATATCAAAAAGCAACATCCCTACTAAATCATGTGTAATTGCAAAATAAATAGGAAACATAATTCCTGCTAGGAAATCAAATGTCATTACAAATTTCATAAGTCTTTTATTTTTTATTATTTCCATTCTTATCACCATAAAAAGAAAGAAATAGGGAGAATACTCCCCCTAAGCTCTCTCTATACTTCCACCTTTGCTAGGAGGAGAAATTGCTAAAGAAAGCAGACCTTTATAGTCCCTAACTTCAACAGCTTTCAAGACTGCTTTATCTCCAGGCTTAAACTTCACAATATTATCAGCCCAAAGAGCAAGGTCACAAACCCCTGTCTCAGCACTCTTGAACTTTGCTGTTGCAACATTGACTTTCTTCCCAGTCTTTGTTTCTACTCTTCTTGATTCTCCAATAGCAATTATTTCTCCTTCAAGCAACTCAAACTTATCTCCTGCTTTCATGTTTTCACCTCAAAAGTAAGTAAGTATGTCATTGATGGACTTTTCATTTTTGAGTTGTGAATAAACACTCCCCCTATCAAATCTCATCAATGACACCTTAATTACTTCCTCACCTGCTCTGAAACTCTACGTCCTTTATCTCTGGTGTATCAATGGACTTTCCATCTTTACCAGTAAAGGCCCTCTTTCCAACCATTACTTCAGCGTTCTTTCCAATCAGAACATCAAGCTCAAGGGACTTCTTCCCTACGAACTGTATTCCTGCTTTTGTCAAGAATGCACTGAGTTTTGAGTTAGGAGTAACCCTTCCAGGCATACTCATCTCAAGCTCGTATCCCTTGGCCTCAGCTGGGAGCTTTGGGTCATCCAGCTTAAACACAAAGACTGCATACTCAGCGGTTGGCTTCTTTGGGTCCTTTGTTGGCACGTCCTTACTCTCTATTCTGTCTAGCTTTGCTTTATAGATACCATTCTTGATATCTATCCTTGGTTTCATATTCACTTCTACTTCCATATTTTCACCTCAGAGGTTTTGGTTCTGATTTACCAACCTTGTATTGGTAGTCAGCATGATGTGAGTCAAGTAACTCTTCAACTTTCTTTCTTAATGCTTTTGTTTCTTCCCAAGCTGTTGTGAGCTCCCCCTCATCAATTTTAAATTCTCTCAAGTTATCAATTCCATCTTGATAATTAACTAATGCAGTTCTTATCAACTGTAACTTCTTAATTGTTAATCTGTTCAATGAAAGGTATTTCACTTTTTCACCTTTTTATTCTCAAAATCTCCACAACTTGCACAGGTAGGATAACCATTAATAGATACCTTTATTTTTGTCATTTCATCACAACGAGGACAAAACTCCTCTTCTGGTTCTGGACTTTCACATTTACAAAATGGGCAATTCCAACGCATATAAGTAACATTACCTTCTTTCTTATGAAGATGAACTATCTCCCTACACGATTCATCAAAAATCAATTCATGACTACATTTACATTTCATTCTTTCACCTTTGGTTCTGGTTTAACACAACCACAATAAGGACATTTTAGAATCCATTTTTGCATATCACCATCATCATCTAAATGCACAGGAAATTGTCCATGTTCTCCACAATCTGCAATATCTAAACAATCTTGTTCACATAAACAATTCTTGCATTTCATTTAATTACCACAGTGTGCTTTGTTTTCTACCTGTCACTACTTCTTCAAATGTTAAACCCATTGAAGGAAGAATATCTTCTACTTTCATTCTTATGGACTTATCTATTATTGTATCATAATCAATTTCAAATCCTTTAGGTAAATCCTTTTCATCATCTATCATTATTACATCCATTGGAGGCATTCCTCTTGGACTTTTTGATAGTGGTACTAACAATGCCTTATCTCCTGGTTTGTAAGTTTTTCCTATGAATGAAGCATTGTGAATTGCTCTAACTGCTGGAACCATCACTTTGTATTCTTCTATTGGTTTCTGTATTGAAGAAGGAAAAGCCAAGTCAGATAAGTTGTATTTACCCCCTCTTATCTTTTCAATCTCTTCTCTTAAGTAATCATAGGATTCTTCCTTAATAGCTTTCAAACTCTTTCCTGAAGTTATCAACACAAATAAGTTTTCTTGTATTTTCTTACTTACTTTTGTTGTATCACTTCTTACACTATCAAATCCTACAATCTTCATTTTGTCTGTTCTTTTTCCTTCTAGCCAAGCTAACTTACCTGCATATCTCTTCTTTGCTTCTGTGAAGAATATAGCTGAAAACACTTTCTCAAAGTCCAAGTCAAACACATGTTTAGTAGCCCCTAAACTTAAAGCAAAGCTATCAAAACTCTCAACTATTTTAGCTTTTAGTTCATATCCCTTCTCAACTACTTTATCTAAGTCATAAGAATCTACTTCTATAAATAATGAATCTGTATCTCCATAAATCACTTTGTATCCATTATCCTTAGCTATCTTTGCACACCAGTTAATTAACTTTCTTCCTACATTTGTTGTTGCTGAAGCAACTCTCTGGTCATACAACCTAAAGTCTTCAAAAGCCGTTACTCCATAGAAAGAATTAATCAAACTCTTCAATGCAAACTGTTGTGTGTAGTATATATTATATTCTTCACTACCATATTCATACCCCTTCATTAACTTCTTCTTCTCTTTCCTCAAGTTTATCAAGCTATCAAGCACTGAAGGTATTACTCCTTTGGGAGTAGAATTAAATATTAAGTTCTTCTCAATAATAATATCTCCCTGTAAGTTGAATGTTTCAGGAGATAAGTTACATGTTATCATTGCACTTGGATAACTTCTTGTTAAGTCACAAACAATTACATTTCTATGTAGTCCTTTCTCTGGCTCTAGAACTATTGCACCTTTAATCTTCTTTTTCTTTGTTATTTTCTTCTTTGTTGGAAGAACAAACCTCCCCCTGCAATATGAAAGCAAAGCACAATCTACATCAACAGAGTAGTTTAATACTCTTGTTAAGTCAACCTTTGTAAGTCTTCTTATTTCATCATAAAGCCCAAGCACATTTCTCTTCTTATTTATCCCTACTGTAAGTATAACATCTGTTATGTTGTAATCTATTAATCTATCTAAGTCTCCCTGCCACATTTCATATATTGATTCATCATGAGACATCTTCCTTTTACCTAACTCAACTTCAGCCACATAATCAAGTTTGTAATTCCTCATTTCTTTGAGCATCATCTTTTTGTACCCTGCAAGCAAGTCAAATATTGCTACTCCATGTATCTTTTCTCTTTCAGCATCAACATATTCAAGAGGTGAAAGCAAGTTATTATCTACTCCTAAGTTTTCCATTCTTCTTAATATGTAAGGAATATCAAATCCACCAAGTCCCCTCTTGAAGTTCCAAACTGTTATTACTTCTGGATTTATTCTTCTTACTGTAGCAATTAACTCATAAAGAAAGTCCTTCTCGTTACTTCTTTTAACATGTATAACTTTGTGACCCTCAAAGTATTTTTCTTCTACCCCCTCTTTTAAGTCTCTTCTCCAATACAAAGCAAAGTATGTATCAGTTAATGAATCATGTAACCCACAAGAAAGAATGCTCATGTTAGCTTTCTTTACATCAGGCATTCCTTCAGAATCATCTACTTCAATATCAAGTGTTATGTTTCTTAACTTGCCTTTTATTTCATCAATCTTATCAATTGTGTATCTTGTAGGAAACAACACATCAGCTTCATAAGTCTTTTTGAATTTTTCTCTTAACTCTTTAACTTGTGAAGGTAGTTGTGCATAAATCTTCTTTACTTTGCCACCAAGCAATGAATAAAACTCCCCATCTTCAACTTTGATAATTCTTTCATCATTAGGAATAACTTCATCAATGGGAACATAGAAGTAAGGCACAAAGTCACCTACTTCTTCATGATGCTTTATACCTTGTTCATCAGTATAAAGTATATGAATAATAGGTTTGTTATCCCTTACCATGTATTCAACTATCACTTAAACACCTTGTATTCTACTTCATCTTCAAATAAGCTTCCTATTTTCCAACCTATCTTCTTCTTTGCTAGTTCTATGTATTCAGCACTTATATCAAATCCTATGTAACTACGGCCTTCTTCTTTACATGCTAATCCTGTTGTTCCTGAACCATTGAAAGGGTCTAATACAACTTCACCTTTAAATGTATAAAGTCTTATACAACGTCTTGGAAGTTCTACTGGATATGGTGCTGGATGTTTTTCGTCGCTTGCAGACGCACATGGAAAGTACCAAACATCATTAAGATATTCTTTATTTTTCTCCAATACATTATCCTTTAACATTTTGTCATCTGATTGTGTAAAACTTAAATCTTGCACACCCTTCCTAAATATGAAAATAAATTCATACAATCTATTATAATGTATCCTTCTTGGATATGGAAACTGAAGCCAACCACCAGCCCTATTCTGACTTAACATTCCTTCTGGTTTAGTCCATATAGGGCATTCATTATAGTACAAATCTTCAATGTTTCTAAGTATGTTGAAGAAATCATAAGGGACTGGAATTGTTACAGTGTCAACAAGGATGTTACTAATATTGATAGCCATGAAACGGCCCGACTTAAGAACCCTGTAACAGTTTCTAAACACTTGTTCCATATCGTTGAGGTATTCTTTGTAGCTGACTCCTGCACCTATCTCACCTTTTTCCTTCCCACTCCCATAATCCTTTGCGCTATAGTATGGAGGGGAAGTTACCACCAAATCAACACTGTTGTCTTCTATCATATCCATATTCCTACAGTCTTTGTTGTATAAATGAAAGAACATTATTTTCTCCCCTCAATTATCCTTTTATATATGTCTGTAGTCCTTTGCTCTGCCATTTCTCTTAAATGTATTCTGAACTTTTCATCTGTTCTATCTTTTATTTTGCTCAAAGTAACTAAATCCCTATTTGTTCTCCTACTAAGTGTTTCCATTATATAATCATCCAAAAAAGGTTTCATTTTCAATATATCCCCTTTAACTACATCAAGCTGTGGCTTTAATGGCTTTTTCTTATCATAAAACATACTCACAACTCCAATCCTTTTTCCTCTACTATTGGCTTGTTGTCTATATTAGGAACATTTACTTCTGTTCCTAGTTCTAATCCAACTCCATCATCTGAAGTATCTCTATCTTCATCTCTACTTAATACTGGAGCTAAAAGAAATCTGAATGTAAATGGCCTTGCTGATTCTAAAGTGTTAAGTTTAACATCCGCCATCTCAAATAAGCATATAAAAGGTTTCTTATCTTTTACTTTGAATTTAAGCAATAAATCATCTGGAAGAACTCTAAAGAAGTCATATATAAACTTTAATCCTAAGTCAATAGTAACAGTTTCTGTTCCAGCTTCAAGTGCTATTTCTCTTAATTCACTTTTATGATACTCAACTTTTGTTTTGCCTATTCCTTTCTCTCCTGCTTGGAACTTAATTTTATCTTTTGTTATTTGTATAAAGAAGTCACCTGAATAATCTTCAACACTTACTCCCATATCAATAATCGCAGTCTTCCATAGCAAAGACTTAATCTGAAAACTGTTTGGTTGTTCAAACTTAAATTCTTTATAATTCAAACTTGACTGCATTAATGGAAACATAAATTCTCTGTTTCTACTTATCTTCTTATGCTCTCTCTTAACTATGTTAATCCTCATCTCGTTGGATTTATCTCCTAAGAAAAGCATTAACATATCATCTTCCATAACTCTACTTAATGCTTTATTCATGTTTTCAATATCAACACAAACAACTTTCTCTGCCTCGCAAACATAATTCAAGAAAGCACTTTTTCCTGCATTCATCTCAAGCAACAAAACATTTGAAGTATCTACAGACCAGATAATCATTTCTTCTGGCCTAAAGATAAATAGAACTTCCTTGTTCACAGGTTTGAACAAAGAAGTAACTTTCTTCATCTGACTTACATCACAAGTTAAAGTTATGTTACTCAATAAATCAACTCCCTAACTTACAATCTTTCTAGGCCACTCTTTCTTCTCATCATCTTTCTTTCCTTTTCCCATCTTTGAATCAATTACTCTCTTCATCAAAAGGAAAAGCACAAAAGCTATTCCCAATATCAGAAGACCCACCATTAAAATTCCTGCTATAGTCCATCCATCCATATCATCTACCTCCAAAAAAGAAAGTAAGTGGATAGGAGGGTATACATACTATATACTTAGTCATGTTGACCAAAACCCTTTCGACCAACATGGTATATAGCTGTCCTTGCCTCTCCACTACTTTCTATTTAATATCTCCTTTTCAAAAGTTGAGAAAGGTTGTGCTCCAACAATCTGTGTATCTCCTATGTAATATGTTGGAGTTCCTTGCACACCAAGAGCAATACCTTCCTGTTGGTCATTAGCTACTTTCTTTGTTTTATCTCCACTTGTTAAGCAGATATCAAACTTTGGTCTTTCTAATCCAATTATATCTGCATAACTTGTAAGATTAGCTATTGATAACTCCCCTTGATGTTCAAATAAGTAGTCATGATACTCCCAGAACTTTCCTTGTTCACTAGCACACTC
>Ga0031655_10000288_pt1 | contig 32113 bp, 26 predicted proteins | sample FrelakmetHBP12HB_FD_55187 | JGI IMG/M metagenome (GOLD analysis project Ga0031655, IMG submission 55187) | Freshwater lake sediment microbial communities from the University of Notre Dame, USA, for methane emissions studies -HBP12 HB | ecosystem: Environmental > Aquatic > Freshwater > Lake >... | reverse complement strand
AAGGTTAATCCAGAAATCTCTGAGTGGCGGCTGCAGATTTTCCCGCCATTGTCGCTCCTTAAGGGCTTGTAGTATGTCCCCCACTATTTCTACGGATAAGTTCATTTTCTCCTCCTTAAACGTTGAATTAATAATATTAGCATTTATTTAAATAAAAGTCAATTCTTCGCTGCTTAGGCCTAAAATAGTTAATTTTTTATTCTTTTGGTAAACTGATGCTATGAAGTTTAAACTCAAAACAACCTACAAACCCACCGGCGACCAACTCAAAGTCAGTAAACAGTTTTTTATAATGCTGGTTGGCTTTTCGCAATCTGGTAAATCAACGCTGGCGAAAAAGATTGAGAAAAAATTCCCAGCAATATTTACTAGAATTGACTCTGATTCAATTCATGATTTTCTTAATAAAAATTATAGTGTTTTTCAAGATGATCAAACAATCAAAGGAAAGAGTTTTAATTTAAGGCAAAATGTCACTGCAGCTATTAAAAAAATACTGATTAGAGAGTTGATTTCGCATGGACAATCAGTTATTTTAGATTCCTGCAACTTATCAAAAGTGAACAGACAGAAAATCTTGAAATTGGTAAAAAAATTAAAGAAAAAAATAATAACCATAATTATTTTTGTTAATATTTCCAAAAGTGTTTTGTATGCGAATTTATTAAAAGCTGACCAAAAGAAAAAAACTGGAGGCGAAAAACCCGTCTGGGTTGATTTGCATGAAAAAGTACAAAAAGATAAGATAGATAAACCCAATAAGAATGAAGCTGGTTATTTACTGATATATAATTATCCTAAAGAGAAGTCAGTTTTAAAACAACTTAGAAAAATTATTTTAAAAAATGAAATTTAAATTACATACAACCCACAAACCAACCTGCGACTAGCCCATTTTTTCGCTCGGACACTTTAGTGTCCGAGGGCGACTTCGACACTAAAGTGTCGAAGCGAAGTGAGAAAAGCTATGAAGTTTAAATTACAAACAAAATATAAACCAACCGGTGACCAACCCAAGGCCATCAAACAGCTAGAAGAGGGTTTTTTAAAGTACCCACAGCAGACACTTTTGGGCGTGACTGGTTCTGGCAAAACATTTACCATGGCAAATCTGATTCAAAAAGTCCAGAGGCCGACTTTGGTTTTGGCGCATAATAAAACCTTGGCCGGACAATTGTATGAAGAATTTAAGGAATTTTTTCCAGAGAACAAGGTTTGTTATTTTATTTCCTATTATGATTATTATCAGCCGGAAAGTTATGTGCCCTCAACTGATACATACATTGAAAAAGACACTGCTGTAAATGAAAGAATTGAAGAATACCGTTTGGAAGCCGCGTCATCAGTTGTTTCGCGTAATGATGTGATTATCGTGGCGTCAGTTTCCTGCATTTATGGTTTGGGCGATCCCAGTGAATATAAACAGGGCATTTTTCAGATTAATGTGGGTCGGGAATTGGGTCGCGATAATTTAATTAAAGCATTGGTTCAGATTCAGTTTGAACGCAATGACACTGATTTGCGCTCGGGCAGGTTTAGAGTGCGCGGCAACACCATTGATTTGATTCAAGGTTATGGCCGGAATATTTTTAGAATCAATTTTAAGGGCGAGGAAATTGATTCTATTAAAGTAATTGAACCAATTAATTTAAAAGTCCTGGAGGAAATTGACAAGCTGGATATTTTTCCAGCTTCGCCATTTATGACTTCGCGCGATTCAATTGAACGCGCTTTAAAATCAATTGAAGCAGAATTAAAAGAAGTTTTACCGACTTTGCCGCAATTGGAAGCGCATCGTTTGGAAAAACGCACTAAATATGATATGGAAATGATCCGCGAACTGGGCTACTGCAAGGGCATTGAAAATTATTCGCGGCATTTTGACGGCCGGGCTCCTGGCCAACCGCCAAAAACTTTACTGGACTTTTTCCCTGAAGATTTTTTAATGATTATTGATGAATCGCATCAGTCCTTGCCTCAGGTTCATGGCATGTACAAAGGCGACAAATCCAGAAAGCAAAATTTAATTGATAATGGTTTTCGCTTGCCCTCTGCTTATGATAACCGGCCTTTGAAATTTGAAGAATTTGAAAAATATTTAAAGCACGTGGTTTATACTTCGGCCACGCCTTCAGATTATGAGACCAGAAATTCTGGCCAGGTGGTTGAGCAGATAATCAGGCCGACTGGCTTAGTTGATCCAGAGATTTTTGTCAGGCCAAGTGCCGGGCAAATGGATGATTTAATTGCGGAAATTAAAAAGACCATTGAAATGGGGAATAGAACCTTAGTTACAACCTTAACTAAACAAATGGCTGAGGATTTGACAGATTATTTTTTGAAAAAAGATATTAAAGTTAATTATATGCATTCGGAAATTGATACTTTAGAGCGTACGGAAATTATTGCTGATTTGCGGCGCGGCAAGTATGATGTTTTGGTTGGCATTAATTTACTGCGCGAGGGCTTGGACCTTCCGGAAGTCGGTTTAGTCGCGATTTTAGACGCGGATAAAGAATCATTTTTACGTGATGCGCGAAGTTTAATTCAGACAATCGGCCGCGCCTCTCGCAATGTTGATTCTAAAGTTTTAATGTATGCTGATGTGATGACTGGTTCCATGAAAGAGGCGATTAGAGAGACAAATCGCCGCCGCAAGATACAAACAACTTACAACTTAGAACATAAAATTACACCAGCTTCTATTATTAAAGCTATTAAGGAAAAGCCAGCCACTGTTAAAAAAGAAGCTGATAAATTTGGTTTAAAGAAAGTCGGTTCATTAGAGGAATTAATTATTGAAATGGAAACCCAGATGCAGATTGCGGCAGAAAACTTAGATTTTGAAAAAGCCATAGAAATACGTGATGAAATTAGAAAATTAAAGAGTTAAATATTCTTCTTTTGGTACTTTTTGACAACAAAAAGTATAAAAATATAATTTAAAAAAGCCTCCAATGGGGAGGCTTTTGAAATTTAAAGGTGTTTTCTAATGAGTCTGAGCAGATAGGGCAGACTATCGTTTACATCTGTTAAAAACATCCGGATATTATTGTCGTTGTTTATGAAAGAAAAATCATAATTGTCATCCGGATTATGAATGATGAATGGAATATTGGGAAATAGTGCACGCCATTCCTTGTAATCTTCCTTGATTTTTCTTTTACTGATTTCGATGTCATAGCATAGAACGAAACATTTTACTTCGTCATTCATTGCTTCTACGGCAAGCTCTTTGTCTGCAGTCAAGGTAAAGGGCTCGACATTGCAGCCCAATTCTTTTTCCAGGGCTTGGCAAAGCAAGATATTCAACGTTGAATCGTCTGCCATTAAAAAAACTGATTTCTCATTCATTTACAAGACCTCCTTATCGGTAATGTATCAGCTTAATACATATTTAAAATAATGTCAAGAGTTGACGAGTTTTAAAATAAGAGGAGGAATGAATGACCCCTCTTATTTTAATAATATAATATTTTTTAAAACCTCCTTATAATAATTATTTAAAAGTGGTATAATATTGTCATGGCGAAAAATAAAAAAAGGTACAGTTTGTTATCCGGTTTTAGATTTATTTGGTCCTATGTAAAAAAATATCAGGGCCTCTTTTTTATTACTATTTTTCTGGGCCTGATAATCAGCTTAATAAATGTTTTTACCCCCTATATTTTCGGGCAAATAGTGGATAATTTTTTGGGTAAAAAATTAATCTTTGGCCTGAGTTTAACGCAAATATTAACAATCTGGGCCATCTTAATCTTGAGCAGGATTATTTGTAATCGGGTAATGTCTTTGGTAATCGTCAGATTGGAGGTAAAAACTGATAAAGATTTGGCCAAGGATTTAATGACCCGCATTTTATTTTTACCTGTCAGGTATCATTATGACCAAAAGCCGGGCGAGGTTTTAAAAAAAATTGATCGGGCCTCAAGCGCCATTACCGACATTATTGATCAGATGCTGTTTCAATTTGTCAACAATTTTTTAAGCTTGATCATTGCTATTTTGTTCATGCTTAGTTTGAACTGGTATTTGGCAGCCATTAATTTTTTGGTTGTAATTTTATTTTTTACCTTTTCCGGCATTTACAGGATGAAAGAGATTTTGATCTTAAGAAAAAAAGTTAATAAAATATACAATAAAATTTCCGGTTATATCGGTGATGCTGTCTCTAATATTTTTGCGGTCAAAGTTAATACAGCAGAAAAAAATGAAATAAATAAATTGGATAAAAATTATAACCAGGCCATAAATTTAGTTAATGAACAAATGAAGCTCTGGACCATTGTCAATCTCTGGCAGGGCTTGATTTCCAATGGCGGGCAAATTTTAACCGTTATTTTAGGCAGTTATTTTTTAATGAATAAAACCATTACACCCGGCCAATTTGTGGTCTTCTTGGGTTATTTACCCTTAATTTATCCGCCGCTCTGGTGGATTACCAACCAATATCGCCAGATCAAAAGGCAGATTGTGGATATTGCTGATGCTGAAAAAATCTTAGGCCTGGAAAAAGAGTCAGTTTTCAGGCGTGAAAGAGTTTTAAAAGATTATAAAGGAGAAATTGAATTTAAAAATGTCAGTTTTAAATATCCTGAACGTGAAATGGGCACTCTAGAAAATATGAGTTTTAAAGTGCCTCAAGGTCAGACCTTAGCTATTTTTGGAGAAACCGGTTCTGGTAAAACAACTGTTTATAATCTGCTATTGCGACTTTATGAACCAGAAGGAGGGGAAATACTTTTTGACGGCAATGACTCACGAGAAATTAAGCGCGAATTTTTGCGCAGTCAAATAGCAGTTGTGCCCCAGGATCCGATTCTTTTCAATGAAAGCATTTTGGACAATATCCGTTATGGCAAACAAGAGGCAACAATGAAAGAAGTTATAGCGGCTGCTAAAATCGCCAATGCTCATGATTTTATCAGGCAATTACCTAAAGATTATCAGACAAAAGTCGGCGAGCGAGGCGTTAAACTTTCAGGCGGACAAGTTCAGAGAATTGCTATTGCCCGCGCTGCCTTGCGCAACCCCAAGATTTTAATTTTAGATGAAGCGACTTCTTCCCTGGATCCTAAAACTAAATTTGAGGTGCTGGGTGCCTTGCGAAATTTGATTGCGGGCCGAACAACAATCATCATTACTCATGATTTTTCCGCGATTACTCAGTCAGCTGATAATATTATTGTTTTAAACAAAGGCAGGATAATTCAACAAGGCGCGCATCATAAATTAGTTTCCGCTCCTGGTATTTATCAGGATTATTGGCAGACACAGCAAAGGCATTTGCTGGAAAAATAAAAGATAAAGTTAAAAGCCCCGCGTAGCGGGGCTTTATATATTAAGAAAACTATAGTTTTTCTCTTTTATTCTTTTATCTAATACCAAAAATAATCGCTGGAAAACCGTAACCAACTATAACTGAAAGAGGAGGCGGCGGCCAGAGGCAGGGTACTGGCACAGGTGCATAATTACCAACTGCTAAAAGTAAGGGAAATGTCGGCAATAATATAGTGCCACTCCCTATGCCCCCAGGATTTACGACCATAACTAGAAATTGCCCTGAAGTGCAAGGAGAAATTAAAGTAGTTTGGCCGCCAAAAGGTAGCTGCGCAAAGACTGGTCTGCTTCCTAAAACCGAACTGGCAATTAAGCTTAGAGATAAGAGTATGGAAAAAAGCGCAATAAGTTTAATAAAGTTTTTCATGTTCTAATTATAGCATATTTTTTATAAAATTAAAAAAGGGACTCGGTTGAGTCCCTTTGGATTGATTAAGCCGCTATTGGCTGATAAGGAGTCGCTATTAAATCGCCTGCTTTGATGGGATTGGCGCCCCTTTTTTTATCCGGATGATGTTTTTGTACTTTTGTTTTTTCAAATTGTTTTCTGGTTATGATCCTCAGGATTGTTTTGTCTGCGTGCCGGTGCTTGAAATTGGCCGTTGCTTCTTCGGCATTTTCAGCCAGGATTGGAGTGAAATGCTCTTCAGGCCCGCCGTTATGGAAATAGACAAAAAAACTCTTGTAAGTAGCTTCAAATTTTTCCCGGGTCATGATTTGCAGTCCGTTGCCATTGGGTTTGAAAGGTTGATTCCGAAGTGATTTCAAAAATTTTTTTTCGGCTTCTTGGGCATTGATTGCCCAGGTACTTGAGGAACGATCTCCCTTAAATGGGGTGTTGTCTTGATAAATTACAGTGTAGTATCTACGAGCATCAGTAGTTTCCATTTATGGCTCCTTTAAGCTCGAAATTGAGCGTATTTTGAGGAATATTGCATTATAGCATATTTAAATAAAGTTGTCAATATTTGTTCGGAATTGATTGGTTGACAATAGTGCTTTTTAGGTGTATACTGGAGGCAATAACTAAATATTTTCTTAAACCCGGTTTGTGTTGAAAAACGCGGCCGTTTTGCATTTACGAACTACGAAAATGTACGAAAGTACAAATGGTAAAGCAGTAAAGAAAATTTCGTATTTTCGTATAAATTCGTAATTTCGTAAGGATAAAAATATGAACAAACCAAATACTAACCTCAACCAGCAAGAATTTATCCAAATAAGAGGCGCTCGTGAGCACAACCTTAAAAATATTGATCTGGATTTGCCGATTAATGATTTTGTGGTGATTACCGGTGTTTCTGGTTCAGGCAAATCATCTCTGGCTTTTGATACATTATATGCCGAGGGTCAGCGCCGTTATGTTGAAAGTTTGTCAGCGTACGCTCGGCAGTTTTTGGGTATTATGAATAAGCCGGATGTTGATTCTATCAAGGGTTTGTCGCCAGCAATTTCCATAGAACAAAAATCAACTTCCAGAAATCCGCGTTCCACTGTTGGCACGGTCACGGAAATATATGATTACATGCGTTTGCTTTTTGCCAGAATTGGCCAGCCCCATTGCCCCAAGTGCGGCAAGGAAATTGCTTCCCAGGATGTACAAACAATTTTTGAACGCGTTCTCAAAGAAGCTGAAAATAAAAGTGTGGAAATTTTATCCTCTTTAGTGCGCGGCCGTAAAGGCGCATATGAAAAAATGTTTGAAAATTTATTTAAGCAGGGTTATTCAAAGGTAAGGGTTAATGGCAAGGAATATATTTTGCCAGCGAAAATTACTTTGAATAAATTTGAAAAACATGAAATTGAAATTGTCGTGGACTCTTTTAAAGTAACTAAAGAAAATCAGAGCCGGCTTTTTGATTCCTTGGAGACCGCAGTTGACATTTCGCAGGAAGGGATAATCATGATTAAAATTCTGGGTAAATCCGCCTCGGTTGATGGTTCGACTAAGCTCACCATGACAACCTCGGCTGGCAAACAAGAAATTTTGTTTAATACTAAACTTGCCTGCGCTAATTGCGGCATTAATTTTGAAGAAATCCAGCCGCGCATGTTTTCTTTTAATTCTCCCTATGGCGCCTGCACAGAATGCCATGGCTTGGGCGGGATTTTGGAATTTGCCGAGGACTTAATTATTCCCAATCCAGAACTTTCTATAATGGAAGGCGCAATTGCGCCCTGGAAAAAACAGGTCTTTGGATTTGTGGGTCAAAAAGTTGAGGCTTTAGCTCGGCATTATAAGTTTGATCCGGAAATTCCCTGGAAAAAATTACCAAAGAAAATTCAGGACATTCTTTTATACGGTTCTGAAGAAAAAATTGATTTTGAATTAAAGTCCCGTACTTCTGAGGCAGAATATGCCTGGCAAGGATATTTTGAAGGCATTGTGCCGCAATTGGAACGTTTATACAAACAAACTGATTCAGAAGAAAGGCGCCAGGACATGGCGCGCTACATGCGTTTTAATGATTGCCCGCTCTGCCATGGCCAGCGTCTCAAGCCAGAAAGTTTGGCCGTGACCATTGATAAATTTAACATTTTTGAAGTAACCCAGCTTTCCATTAAAGATTGCCTGGACTTTATAACCAATTTAAAACTTAATGAGAAAAAAGCGCAGATTGCCAAGCAGATTTTAAAAGAAATTAAATCACGTTTAACTTTTATGATTAATGTGGGCTTGGATTATTTGACTTTAGGCCGTTCAGCCAGTACTCTTTCTGGCGGTGAAGCGCAAAGAATTCGTCTGGCCACCCAGATTGGTTCTGAATTGCGCGGCGTTTTGTACATTTTAGATGAACCTTCAATTGGTTTGCATCAGCGCGATAATAAAAAATTAATCGCGACTTTAAAACAGTTGCGTGATTTGGGTAATACAGTGATTGTGGTTGAGCATGACAAAGAAACCATGGAAAGTTGCGATTACTTGGTTGATATGGGTCCTGGCGCTGGTATTCATGGAGGTAAAATCGTGGCTCAAGGGACATTGGATCAGGTTAAAAAAGTTAAAGAGTCATTGACTGCCCAGTATTTAAACGGCTTTAAAAGAATTGAAGTGTCAAAGAAACGCAGACCATGGGTTGATTATCTAGAAATTTTTGGCGCTAAAGCCAATAACTTAAAACAACTGCGCGTTAAGTTTCCTTTGCGCGTTTTAACTTGCGTGACTGGGGTGTCTGGCTCTGGCAAATCAACCTTAATTAATGAAACATTATATAAAGAACTGGCTAAACGTTTATATCATTCCAAGGAATTACCTGGTAAGCATGAAAAATTAACCAATGTGGGTTTTGTTGATAAAGCTATTATAATTGACCAGTCGCCTATTGGCAGAACACCGCGTTCCAACCCAGCGACTTACACCAAGATTTTTACTGATATCCGCGATATTTTTGTGCAAACCCCAGAAGCCAAGGTGCGCGGCTATAAGCCTGGCCGGTTTAGCTTTAATGTGCGCGGTGGACGCTGTGAAAATTGCGAAGGCGATGGCGTGATTAAAATTGAAATGCATTTTTTGCCAGATGTTTATGTGCAGTGTGAAAAATGCAAAGGCAAACGTTATAACCGTGAAACTTTGGAAGTCCATTTTAAAAATAAAAACATTGCTGATGTTTTGGCAATGAGTGTGGAAGAAGCTCATCAGTTTTTTTATGATATTCCTTTAATCTCGGATAAGTTGCAATTACTCAAAGATGTGGGTTTGGGTTATATTAAGTTGGGCCAGCCAGCCACGACTTTGTCTGGCGGTGAAGCGCAGAGAATTAAATTGGCTTCTGAATTGGGTAAACGCGCCACAGGCAAAACTTTATATATTTTAGACGAGCCAACAACCGGTCTTCATTTTGATGATATTAAAAAATTGCTGGAAGTTTTGAATCGTTTGGTTAATAAGGGCAATTCTGTGATTGTGATTGAACATAATTTAGATGTGATCAAAACCGCCGATTGGATCATTGACCTTGGCCCTGAAGGCGGTGATGCCGGCGGTGAAATTATTGCCGAAGGCACGCCAGAACAGGTGGCTAAGGTTCCCGGGAGTTATACGGGACAATTTTTAAAGAAATTAGTGAAATAAAAATATATGGATTATACATTAGAAAAGAATGGGGATAATCATGAGATGAAAGCAAATAAGCTATTCTTAAAAATTGATATGCCATCTTATGAGAAATTTTGGCTTGAAGTTGTTGTTCCCCTTACGGGAAGACCACAAAATATACATTTTAAATCAGATATTAATTTGAAATTTTTAGCGAGAGATGAAGAGCTGTTATATATTCACGAGAAAATTTGTATTGCACAATTACACTATTCAGTCTTACGATTCATGTTAGAGGCTTTTGAAGCAATTGATGATTCCAATAAAGAATTATCTAATGTTGAAAAATGTTTTCATTCGCTTTATAGCGCTTTAGACATAAGTGCTGAATTATTTATTAGATGGGCAAGAATAAAAAACAAAACAATTTTTTCAATTGATGCTTTTACTTTTGCTAGTATTGATGATTCCAAAACTTTAAGAAAAAAATGGATAAAAGAACATCCATTTCCGGAAGAAATTAAAAAGATAAGAAACTATCGTAATATATTAGTTCATGGCAGATTACTCCCAATGGTTCAAGATGCCTACGTGAATTTTATTTATCTTCCAAGATTAGGAAGCGAACATCTTTATTTTGATTGGAGGAATATAGCCAATGATAATATCAATTATAGTAATTTAATATTTGGTAAAACTTTAACTAGTGAATCCTTTAAAACTACCGTGAAATTTCTAGAAGAATGCTGGAGAAAATATTTATTGTAATATAATTAAAATGCTTTTAGTAGATTTAATAAATTTATTTGCGGATAATTCCCAAAAGAAATATGCCAAACATAGCATGACCGCCTTTTTAACTTGCTTAAAGGAATTTTATTTGTGGAATAAAAATAAAGATATTTTAGATATAGAACAAAATGATATTGATAAATTTATAGATAGATTAAAATTAAAGGGTTTTAAAAATTCAACTATTAATAATTATATATATTCTTTGAAAATTTTTTTCAAATTTTGTGAAAAAAAATACAAAATAAATAAAAATTTTTATTACCCAATCTCAGAATTTCCTAAAGCAAAACCTACTTTTAATTTTATTTCTGTTAGTGATTATAATGCAATGATTGATAATCTGTATAATTATGAATTAACCTCGGAATTAGAAAATATAAATATATTGGCGTTAAGAGATACGGTTCTATTACAATTGCTTATTGAAACAGGATTAATAGTAAAAGAATTAAGTATTATTAAAATAGATGATATAGATTTTAATGGGAGTACTATTAAAATTGAAGAGAAAGATAGACCAGATAGGATATTAAAACTTAGTAGGGGAACTTTGTATATTATAGAAAATTATATTAAGTTATTAGGGAAAAGAAAATTTTTATTATATCGACTTGATAAGGGTTATCATTTAACTAATCTACAGCTATCACCAAGAAGTATCCAGCGAGTAACTAGAATGCTTTCAGATGGCAAATTCTCTCCAAAGGATTTTCGTTGGACTTTTATAATTTCTCGGCTTGTTAAACATATGGGTTTATACGAAGTTTCTGATTTAGTTGGAGGTTTGTCAGATGATACGAAAACATTCTTGAGGAACGAGTTATATGAAAATGAGGGAAAATTTAAATTATTAAGTGGAGACTATGACGCTTATGAATATTTACGTCATAAATATGGGAAAAATAATCTTCTGGATTCAATCTTTCAAGGTAAATTAGATACAAAATTTGGTAAAGGGTTGTTAGAAAAATACAAAGTATAAAAATTTGTAAAATAAAAAAACCGCTCCAAAAGGGGCGGTTGGCGATTAAGGGTTTGTTGTTTTATCTTTCGTATCTCAGAGTAAAGTTGTCGGGCAGCTCCCAGACAATGTGTGTGAAGTGACCCATTAAATATACATAGCCGGTTGCAGGAAAAATGCAGGCGATACCCATGCCAATACCCATTAATAATGGCGCAATAATTCCTCCTTGGAATGTCCAATCTTCTCTGGTAGCCAGAGCAAACAGGAAGACGGTGCTTAGTGTTGGGCCATACCAAGCAAATGTCCAAATCGGGAACTCACCTGTATTATGGTGCTCAACCATTGCGGCTAGAGTATAAATAATGATTAAAACGAACACATGAACAACGACAGTAGGTATTTTCATTTTGTTCACCTCCTTTCATTAAATTATACTAAAAAGGCATAGTTTGTCAAGTAAAAAACCGCCCAGGGATGAGCGGTTTTTAGTAGTTATATATAGTATTGATTTTTCTTGACATTATTGTGTTTTTTGTTAAGATAGAAAAAGTTCATTACAATGCCTATATATTAGGCAAAAGTTCTGTGGAGAGCAGAACAAAATTCATTAATGCGTGGAAAACGCAAGGAGGTTTGAAATGAAAGCAGAAAGCTGTAAGTTGTCAGGTGAGGAAGTGCTTAAACTTATTGGTACTGCTGAAAGTGTCAAAGATTTGCTTTTAAAGCAGGAAAATGGTGGCCTGGAACGTCCTTATAAGATTAGGGATATCTTGCAGGCCATAATTAATAACCAGGATTTCATTTGTAATCTTAATCCCGTGGATTTTTTACGAAAATTTTTCTACATGAACATAATTGACGGGGCTGAGATTAATCAGATTTTTGGCACCAGCGATTTTCATGGTTATCATGGCCATAATTTGGAGCAGGTCAATAAGGCAATAAGCCATATGGCTGCCCAGTTTATCGGGTTTTTAATTGCCGGTAATTTTAATTCAGCTGAACTGGTAAATATCTCTATTCGCCCGACGATCACCATTATCCCCGCTGGTTTTTCAGTCAAAGATTTGGCTAATAGATTCTCCGCAGCAATTGAAGTGGAGGGGATAAAAAACCTTAGTACTCGCAAAACAAAAGATTGCGTGGCGCTATTTTTTCACAATCCTTATACGCGAGTAGAAATGCGTAACAGGAATGAAAACATCGGTAAATACTGTTATGGCAAAAAAATAAATTTCGAATTGCCAACAGCGGCTGAACTGCTGTGTGTCTTACTGGGCCATTATTTTTATAGAGTGCCGGTAATTCAGTATCAGCACTGGGAAATGAAAATTTTCGAGGCCCAGGGCTATCGACGCGATTACCTTACCAATTCAAGCTTGGGTAAAAATGAAAAAATCGGGATCTGTGTAAAACCAGAATCAATCCTGCTAAAGCCCATTGACTGGGAGACCTATGAAGAATCCTCTTTAACTCCTTTTGGCTTGCCATTGTTTTTTAAACAACCAATCACTTTCTAGAAAATTCCCCTGGCAATTAATTTTGCCAGGGATTTTTTTTAATAAAAAAACCGCCCAGGGATGAGCGGTTTTATGTTTTTTTGTCTTTTAAGTTTAAGGTATACCAAATATTTTCAGGCATTCCTTGCATCTTTTGGGTCTAAATTCTTCGTCGGTTCTTCTGTCTGCGATTGATTCAATTTCCAATATTTTTTCGTGGCCCTTTAATAAACTGAAAAGTTTACATTTGCCATAGGGTACGGATTCATTAAATACAAGGAATTTGCAGCCACGCGCGCAAAGAGATTCATTTTCCCTATCAACGCGAACACCAATTTCAACCTTCTTTTTAATGAGCATTTCTGACATTGTGTTTCTCCTCTCTGATCATAATGTCCGAGATTATTTTATGTTATATTTTAACAAAATTTTTGTCAAGAAAAAAACCGCCCAGAGATGAGCGGTTTTGTGATACTTGACAAAAATTTATATAGTGTTAGTATGAAAATAGGAGGCAGTTTAAAAATAAACTGCAAAATATTAACCCTAACAAGGAGGTATTAAGATGTAGAATTGAAAATTTGCGGCGAAGTGTCTTAGCAACAGGAAACAGATTAGTTAACCAAGCCAAAGGAGGATATAATGGCTGATGAGTTAGACAAAACCACAAAAGATGTTGTCAGACATCGTATCTACCAGGAAGCGGTATATCGGCAAGGAACCGGTAAACCTATCCGGGTTAAATATTGCGGCAAGACCTATGAGGGTACTCCTCATGAACGCGGATCATTACTCTCTGATATCCAGGTTGAAGACATTCATGAGGTGTGAATGACTCGTCTTCTGACCCGATATGGTCGCTACCCAATGCCAAGAATTTAACAATCCAGATAATTGGGTTGTTAAGAACTATCTGGCTATTACGCCACTAAGCCTGAAGCGGACAAAAAACATTAGGTTTCCAGCCTGATGCTCCGCAATACAGTTTGCTACAGTACACCACAGGGCGAGGTAGCCAATCCTCGTCAATCATTAAAAAGTTCAAACTCAGGTGCAAAAGGCACCGTCCTGGTTTTATGGCCAGGATACTAGAGGATCCCGGTCGTATGACTGGGATTTTTTGATTTTTAAGGTATAATATTATTATGAAAATAAATTCTAAAAACTTCCCCCACAAACCCGGCTGTTATATTTACAAAGATAAAAATGGCCAGGTGATTTATGTTGGCAAAGCCAAGGATTTGCAGAAAAGGATTGCCCAGTATTTTGTGAAAAAAGAATTGGATCCCAAGACCCGACTTTTAGTTAAAAATATTGTGGATGTGGAATTTATTACCACTGACAACGAAGTGGAGGCCTTGCTTTTGGAGCAAAGTTTAATCCATCAATATCAACCCAAATACAATATTGATCTGCGCGGGGATATTCGTTATGCCTACATTAAAGTTACTGACGAAAAGTTCCCGCGCTTAATCACGGCGCGCAAAATTACTAAAGGGGGAAGATATTATGGCCCTTACACTGAAGGTTCTGCGCGCCGCCTGATTTTAAAAACCTTGGGTGATATTTTTAAAATCCGCACCTGCAATCAAATGCCCAAAAAAGTTTGTTTGCAATATCACATTGGCCGTTGCACTGGGCCGTGCCAGGGATTTATTACTGAGTTAGATTATTTATTTAATATTAAAAATGCTGAACGGCTTTTGAAAGGGGAAACAAGGGACATTATAGCCGACTTAAGTCGGCGGATGACTTCTGCGTCCGCTCGGCAACAATATGAGCTGGCTAAAAATTATCGCGACCAGATTAGCGCCATAAAATTAATTGAGGAAAAGCAAAAAATTGATGTGCCTAAGAATTTTGATCAGGATGTGCTGAATTGGCTGGTTGTTGGAAATAGAATTTATTTTCAGTTATTTAATATTGACAAAGGAGTGATTACTTCGCGCCATAAATTCAGTTTTGGTTATTATGATGGCGTAGTGGAAGATTTTATTAAGCAATACTATTCCATAAATTTTATTCCGCGGGAAATTATTGTGCCAGAAAAATTAAATGAGCAAAATTTAATTGTTAAATATTTACAGGAAACTAAAGCCAAAAAGTTTACAGTGTCATATATGCCCCGCGTTGATTTAACTGTGCCGATCAAAGGTGAAAAATTAAAACTTTTAGAACTCGTTAAAAATAATCTGGAAATAAATTTGGGACTTGAGCCAGGAGTCGTTGATTTGCAAAGTAAGTTAGAATTAGAAAAATTACCAAAGGTCATTGAATTTCTTGATGTTTCCACTTTGCAGGGTAAATACAATGCTGGTGCCATGATTCAGATGAATAATGGCAGGTTTAATAAAAATGAATACCGCAAATTTAAAATCAAATGGTCTCTTGCTCAAGACGATTTTGCTATGATTTATGAAATTGTCTTGCGCAGATATTATCGTTTGGTTAAAGAAAAAAGCAAATTGCCAGACTTGATTGTGATTGATGGCGGCCGCGGGCAATTAAATTCAGCTTTAAAAGCTTTGAATGAATTAAAGTTAAAAATTGATGTTTGTTCCTTGGCTAAAAGAGAAGAAGAAATTTATTTACCTAATAAAACGCAACCTTTGAAGCTAGATAAAAAAATAGCTGGGTTAAAGCTTTTAATTAAGGGAAGAGATGAGGTACATAGGTTTGTAATTAAGTATCATAGGCAGTTGAGGAAGTTGAAATAACCCTCCTTCGCTCCTTTGGAGCTTCGGAGGGTATAGAAAAGCCCCGAACTTTGAAGTCCGGGGCTTGTTAATTTGTTGATGTTTATGGATTAAGGTACAAGTGACTGAGGGGGAACGAGCGGCTTGGATCCGCGGCCGAATTTCCAGAGGATGTATTCGTGCCAGCCGTAAGTCGAGGGTGTTTGAACCTCGGTGTAGGAATAGCCGACTTCTTTTTTCGCCAGATTGGTCCAGGCCTGGGCAGTGGGATCAGAAAATTGCGGATCAGCTCCCAAAGCTTTGAAGGCATTGTCTTTGAGTGAATCTGTGAGGTACAAGCCATAGGCCTTGAGCCGGAACAGGAAGTAGTAGAGCATGGCCTGGTCTTCTTCTGTCCAGGTTTTGATTTCCTTGGCAGTCAGGGTGAATTTGTCCAGTTCTGCCTGGGCTTTTTCCTGGTCGCCTCTGTCAGCGGCAATGAGGATCTGGATGAGTTGGCTGATTATCGGGTTGGTTGGTTTTGTCTGTGCGTTTGCTCCGAGCAGCGCTTCAAGCTCTGCAAATGATGGGAGTATTTCATCGCTGCCTCCCTGGCTTGCGCCTTGGTCATCGTCATCAGCGCTAAGCAAAGCAACTTCTTCGATTGCACAGATATCCGCTTCGCACGCGCTTTCCATGAGGCATTCTTCGTCTTCAGCCATGAAGCCAAAAATTTCAGGTGCATCGTGATCAGGTGGCATGGGAGCATTTGCTTTCATTTTCATATTTCCCATGAAGCGATGCGTTCTCATTCCTTTCATGCCCCCACCCGAAACTACTGCTCCTATTATTGGCATGTTGGCGCCGATTGATCTTTGAGCGCCACCAAAGACCGAGTCATAATCCCAGGTAAAGGGCAGTTCCACGGGGATAGCCACTCTGACTGGTTTTTGGCCAGGCACTTCTTTTTCCGAAATGCCGACAAACGAAGTGTGAGCGCAGATAATGCTGTATTTCAAGCTGAGTTCTGTCTGCGTTTCCTTGGAATGAGTTTCACGAATTGCTTCGCGTGCCCAGATCTGGGGCAAGAAATCGCATTCCTTGCCTTTGGTCGGGTTGATTTCCCAGGATTCCTGTCCGCCAGACGGATTTGTACCGCTGATAGCGACTTTCTGTGGAACATCCTTGCCAAGGCGCAGAGCAATTGTCGCTGGCCGGCCAGTAAAGACATCGGAAATGCCGACAGCTTCGGCTCCTGAAACTTTGACATCGCGGAGAACCGGTCCTGAAAGCATTCCGATCAGGGTATTGGCTGCGCGGTCAAAATCCTCGCCCGGGTAAAAGAATTGGCAGGCGCCATTGGTCTTTTTTGCCAGGTGGTTGAGGAATTCGTCGTTGACAGCAGCGTCAATTCCGGCGCAAATTATGCGCGCGCCAGAACCAACATAGTCTCTGTCTTCGGTTTGGCCGTCAGTGATCAACAGGATTGTGTGGTTTCTGGTCTGGTCAGTAAACTGTTGGTAGGTGAAGGTGAGGCCTTTGCCTGTTAATGTTCCACCATCAGCTCCATAGCCAAGCATCTTTGTCTCGATAGTTTCCAGTTTTTTGATGTTGTCGGCATTAATGTAGCTGAAGGGGAAAACCACATCGTGGCGTTCATTGTAGACAATGACTCCGACTCTGTGTTTGAGGTTTTGCTCCCAGATTTTGGCCAGCACTTTTTTCGCCAGGGTTTTTAAACCCGTTAGTTTCGGACCATTCATGCTGCCGGAGATATCCAGAAGCAGGATAATGTCTGACTCTTTTGGCTCTGCTTCTCCTGGCGGAATAATGTTGACCTGAGAGAAATTCTCATCCGCTGTCTGGTGAAAGAATTGCGCGACTTCGGGTCGTTTGGAAAGCGAGCGGTAAACCATGATGAAATCGCGGTCGGTTTTGATGTCGTCGGTCTTGAATTCCGGTTCTTCGTCTTTGGCCACTGTTTGTGTCGGAATCAGCAGGCCATGCGAAGGACTGGAAAGTTCGCAACGAAAGCCGGGCCTAAAAAGCACCTGGATGTCTGCGTTATAAGGCACGCCTTCTCTGGCAACCACGGGTGTGATTTTGGATGCATCTGGAACTTGGTCAGTATTATCTGCCCAGCCAGTGCCGGTTTTGCCTGTCGGAGTGCCGGGAATAAATCTCGGCGCCACGACCAGCGGAATGCGGAAGCGTCCGCCGCCATCTTGCCAGCCAATTTGCTGGACATAGGTGATTTGCACCTCAATGTCCTCGCCTGGTTCAATGCCGCCAACATTCATTTCAAAAATGTTGGGACGCTCTTGTTCCATGAGCACACCGTGATGGCCGCTGGACACTGCTGCGTCGTATTCTTTCCTGGCCTGTTCTTTGGCCTTGAGTTCAGCCGTGATCGTGCGTTTGTTGATCTTCATTTTGCAGCCAGTTGTGGTTGATTCATCAGGCAAAGGAAAGACATAGACGGCTTCTACCGGAGTTTCAGCGTCGTTTTTATATATTTGTTTAACGCTGATTCTGGCAAAGGCGCCATTGAGCACTACGCGGTAAGAAATGTGTTTCAAGGGAATTAGCGGGGTTTTGACCTCTTTTTCCGTTTCAGGTTTTTCTCCGCTTGCCTTGGCCGCTTGTTCAGTTCTTGGTTCCAATTTACTTTCTCCTTCTTTGCTCTTGCCCGTGTCCTTTGGACTTGGGCGGTTAGAGTCAACAGATGACACAAATTGGTCAAAAGTGATTTTACCGTAATCCCGTTTAATTCTGGCGAGATCAGCAGTAGCTTTTGACTTCCTTACATCACCTGTTTCGAGATAGGCCAGTTCATAAGCCGCATTTGGGCTATTGGCTGAACCAGCTATCCCAACCAGCGCCGGGGAGCCCAACGCCAGTCTGGCTTTTGTCTTGAGCAGATTAAGCGCTTGTTTTTTCGCTTTGCCCATGACAGCCTCCTTTCCTGAGTTTTTTCTGTTGAGTCGATGATTCTTCTCTAATTTAACTTAGCTTTGACTTGCCTCCTTTGGTTAAAGGTTAAATGTTCCCAGAATTCACCCCTTTGTCAATGTTCTAATAATATTGTAGCTAATATGTTAACAGATGACAAAGGTTTTGTCAATAAATTTAATCCTGTGGCATAAGAATAGTTAAATTGTATAAATTTTTTGAACTACTATAATTATTCGGTTTTAATATTTTAGATGTTATTGCTGAAATATTGGTACTTTTTGGCAGCAAAAAGTACCACAAAAACTGCTGGGTGCCTCAATGCGCTAGTGCTGATGGTTTGCTCATAGCTTTGATCATGGCGCTTAGTTCGGCCCCCAGACCCCATGGTTGACTACGCCACGGTCTTTATTTTACATAGGAAGATTATAATAAAAAATCACGCCGGCTAATGCGACGTGATGAGGGGCTGCGTTTAAGCAGCTTTTTCTAAAATTGGTTTTAATCTCATCCCTTGTCCTGGTTTAAGAAAGACATAGTAGGATTCGGGATCCTTTGTCCTGACCACCAGAAAAAATTTATTGAGCATTTGAGACATTATTTTGCTGGGGTGATGGCCAAGCCCGTTAATTTTTTCATGGATTTCATGAACAAAGAAAAGTTTTTCACTGCGCTGGTATTCGATTTCAGCCATGCCCCGGAGTTTTCTGGCGATCTCCTTAAGAAGTTTGTTTTCTTTGCTAAGCTTGATTGGCTGGCCCTTGGGGCCTCTTTTTATGGACATCACTGCCTGAGCAACTTTAGCATTCTTACTTTTTCTTGGCATTTTTCACCTCCTTGATTTAGTTAAATTTAGCATAAACCAAAAGAAAAATCAAGACCTTTACATTTTGGACGGATTTGATATAAATAGGTTATTAGTACTTTACAATTAACCATTTAAAAGGAGGTGAAATCATGTCTGGGGAAAATGATGGCCAGGGGCAGAGGGTGAAAACAAAACTCGGTGAACTTCTAGTCAAAGAAAATATGATTACGCCTGTTCAGTTAGCGCAGGCACTTGGTGAACAAAAAAAGACAGGAGGCAGGTTGGGGGAAACCTTGGTCAAATTGGGCCACATCAAAGATGAGGAGTTGGCAGCATTTTTAAGCAAACAATATGGTGTGCCTTATATTAATTTAAATGACTTTGAGATCACACCCGAAGTCATTAAACTTGTGCCCAAAGAGCTGGCTGTAAAATATGTTTGCCTACCAATCAACCGAGCTGGTGCGACGCTAATAGTGGCGATTGCTGATCCATCAAATATCTATGCGGTAGATGATTTAAAATTCGGTACTAATTACACCATAGAATTGGTGGTAACAAGCGAACAGAGTATTAAAGAGGCAATTGCCAAATATTATGATTCTGAAGATTTACTGGCAAAAGCAGCAGAAGAATTTGAAAATGAAGGCATTGAGATTTCCTCTGGCGACGAAGAGGAACAGGTAAATCTTGAAGAGTTAAGGAATGCTTCAGAAGATGCTCCAGTAGTCAGGCTGGTCAATATAATACTTACCGATGCTATCAAGAGAAATGCCAGTGATATCCACATTGAACCATATGAAAAAATTTTTCGGGTCAGGTATCGTATTGACGGCGTGCTCTATGAAGTCATGAAGCCGCAAATGAAGCTGAGGCAAGCGATTACCAGCCGCATAAAAATTATGGCAAAATTGGATATTGCTGAGCGGCGCTTACCTCAAGACGGGCGCATTAAAATGAAGATTGGCAAAGGTCAGGAAATGGATTATCGCGTCAGCGTTTACCCCACGCTGTTTGGCGAAAAAGTTGTCTTGCGGCTTTTGGACAAATCAAATCTGCAACTGGACATGACCAAGCTTGGCTTTGAGGAAAAACAACTGGCTGATTTTAAAAACGCGATCCATCGGCCTTTTGGCATGGTGCTGGTGACTGGGCCAACAGGCAGTGGCAAGACAACTACGCTTTACAGCGCCTTGAGCGAGCTCAATCAGACAACGGAAAATATTTCCACAGCCGAAGATCCTGTTGAGTTTAATCTGCCCGGCATTAATCAGGGGCAAATGAATGAGGGAATAGGCTTAACTTTTGCTAATTCCCTGCGCAGTTTTTTGCGGCAAGACCCTGACATTATTATGGTCGGCGAGATTCGCGATTTTGAAACCGCGGAAATCGCGGTCAAAGCCGCCTTAACCGGCCATATGGTTTTGAGCACTTTGCACACCAATGATGCGCCGAGTACGATTAACCGTTTGCTGAACATGGGCATTGAACCATTTCTGGTCTCAAGTTCTTTAAACTTGATAGTTGCCCAGCGTTTAGCGCGTAAGGTATGTAATGGCTGCGCTGAATTCATTGAGCTGCCTAGGCAGGCTCTGCTGGATGCGCAAGTCGCAGCTGACCAAGTGGATGAATTTAAACCGCGCAAAGGCAAAGGTTGCCACAACTGCAATGAAACCGGTTATAGAGGCCGGGTTGCTCTTTATGAAGTCATGGTGGTTGGACCTGAAATCCAGGAATTCATCCTCAACGGCGCCTCAGCTGCTGAAATCAAAAGAGAGGCAATCCGACTTGGCATGAAGACCATGCGCCAAAGCGGGTTGTCAAAATTAAAGGAAGGTATGACAACCATTGAAGAAGTTATCAGGGCTACGGCCGCTGATTAAATCAAATAAATTAAAAAAGGGTAGCGAAAAATCGTTGCCCTTTTCTTTTTTAAATAATTTATTTTGAAGAATTGGTATTGGTTGTTGGTTTTTCCGGCGGCTTAACCCAATTTATTTGATTAACCTGATAAACCAAATTTACTGGAATTAATAAAACATTATTTGAATTTGGTTTTCTAACATAGCAATCAGAGTATGAAGGTCCTGTTTTGCCAATCAGGATTTCCAAAATTGTATTATTTTTATTATCAGTTAATTTTAATTTAGCAGCTTTATCATCGGTTAAGTCAAAGCTGGCAAGTTTGGCTGGATTTTGGGAAACAACTGTGCCTATTTTTAGATCCTTAAGGCCGCTGGTCAAACCGTCAATCAAACTTGAATTGGCCTCAGCATTATTTTGGGAAGCCACAACCCATTTATCACTCTGTCCGCCAGAGGCGGATCCGCCTTCGGCGGATTTTTCCAAGGTTGTGGTTTGGCCATTTTTCGTGATTTCAATTTTCTGGAGATTATCTAAATTGCCAGTAAGTAATTTTTCAGTGCCAGCTTGATTGGATTTCTGGGTTAAAGGATTTTGCCAGATGAAATAAATTGCGGTTAGTGCTACTAAAATGATTATTAATATTAGAAATGATTTAGTTTTTGATGACATATGTTTGAATATTAGTATATTGGGTAATTAGGTTATTAGGGAATGGAATTTTTAATTTTATAATTTTTTTCATATCCCTAATAAACAAATAAACTTATAACCCAATTACCTTATTTACGGCGCCTTAAATAAAATCTGACCACACCGATAATAATAATGATAAGAGGTATTAAACCTATATTAATTACTTTAATCCAGGTTTTTGTGCCTTCACTGATTTTTTGCAAAGGGCGGTTAGTTAATGTTTTTGAGCGAATGCCTATAAGATTCGAATCCAGAGTTAAATAATCAACGGCATTTTGGAAAAAGACCAAATTTTCCGGAAACCGGCTGGCAAAGTTGTCATTGATAAAATTGGAATTGGCCACAACAATGATCTGACTCTCTTTGGCCGCTTCTTTAATAAAGCCAGTAGTGTCAAGCTCGCTCGGCTGTTTATCGCTGAAAGCACTCTTGAATTTACCCTTGGCTTCTAAAATAATAGGAATTTTTTTAAGTTCAGTCGGATTAAAATTTTGCTGGGGGTCGAGATTAAAAGGAGCTTTAACAGTCGCGCCCTGTTCAGTAGTGGTGGCCAGGGTTTTGATTTCAAGATTGGGCTGGGGATTAGGCGTGAGTGAGGAAACCCAGGGAAAGGAAATGCTTTGCAGTTTGGCCATAACCGGATTATCTTTGAGGAAATTATTTTTAATTAGCTTGGGCCAGTAAGGATAAGGCAGTAAAAACTGAACTTGGCCTGAAGAAAAACCCACATTTTCATCACTGGAATCTATGACCAAATCCTCATTGAGCTGGATGCCATAAGCACTTAAGATTTTTTCCAGGTTGGTTTTATTAGGAGCGGCTTGCAGACCTTGGGCAATCGTGACTTCATCAATTAAAAAGATAGCTTTGCCGCCTTTCATGATAAACTGATCAAGCTGATAAAGTTCTTTATCGCTTAATGCTTTTTTGGGGCCGGCAATTATTAAGGTATCAATATTATCCAGTTTTTCATCCTTAGTTAAATCAATGGTAGTAACCCGATAATTTTTATTCAAGTCCTTGGCGATTTCAGTGTAATCATTGGTAGCGTTTTGTTGGTCAGAATTATAAGGCAGAGAATAAAGACCATGCTCGTCATCTCCGCTTAAAAAAGCAATTGATCTCAGGGATTGAGCAGTTAATCTATTTATGGCTGAGGTTAAATCATATTCCAGATTATCTGTGTTTTGAATGACAGGGATTATTTCTTTTTTATCAGCGTAAAATAAGGCCACGCCCAGATAACCTTTTTGCACCTTAAATTCATCCTTTTGCAAGATCTGCATTTCTATTTCCGGTATGCCCAGATTCTGTACTTCTTCTTTGGTTTGAGCATCTTTAGCCGGATCAATAAATTCAATACGGATTTTTTTGGAATAGGCCTGGTATTCTGAGAGGATATCTTTTAAATACTGTTCGGTCTGAGCCAGATCAGGCGGCAGAACAGTGGAAAAATATACCTTGATGGTCAGTAAGTCATCAAGATTTTTAACAATATTTTTGGATGCATCAGAAATTGAATATTCTTTATCAGAAGTTAAGTCAAGGCGGCCAAAATGATTAACAGAAATTAAATTTATAACAGCCAAGACAGCGACAATGATTATCAATAGCATTATTGATTGGGTTGAAAAAATATTTTTACGGTTTAAAATGTTTTTCATAAAGTTAATTTGGTTACATAGCTACAGACAAGCTACAGATCTACAAATTGGACTTGGGAATATTAGTAGTATTAGTAGCAATCCGTAGATTAGTATCCTATTTCCATTTGCGGCTGGCTATTTGTCTGGTATTTAAATATAAAAATAAAAAAATAATGGAAAGATAATAAATAATATCCCGACTATCCAAGACACCGCGGTTAATGCTGGCAAAATGAGCGCCCAAGCCAAGATACTGGGCCAGGTTGACTAAATAGCTTGGCAGGGCATAAAGCACAAAGTCCTCGCCCACCATAAAAATAGCAAATGATAGTGCTACTGACAAAATAAAGGCAATAATTTGATTATCAGTTAAACTGGAAATAAAAAGTCCAATGGCCAAAAAAGCAGCGGCCAAGAGTAAAGCCCCTAAATAGCTGGCAATAACAATGCCCCAATCCAATTCTCCTATAAAGGAGATACTAAGAGGAACTGCCAGGGATAAAATTAAAGTGAGGGCAATAAAAAATAAGCTGGCTAAAAATTTTCCCAGGATCGCTTCGGGATCTTTAATTGGCCAAGTGAAAAGCACTTCAGCTGTGTTTAATTTTTTTTCTTCAGCCCAAAGGCGCATGGTAACAGCCGGGATTAAAAATAAAAATAACCAGGGTAGCAGGGAGAAATAAGAGCGCATTGAGGCCTGATTCTGAAGGAAAAAACCGCGAAAGAATAACCAATTGGAAACCACTAGAAAAATACTGATAAAAACATAAGCTAAGGGAGAATTAAAATAATCCTTTAGCTCTTTTTTAATTATCGCCAAAATGTGATTCATAATATCAGATTTAGGATTTAAGATATAAGATTTAAGATTGCTTGGTTAGCTTTACAAAAATATCTTCAAGTGATTTTTCCTGTTTGCTGATTTCAAATAATTCCCAGCCATTATCAACGATTAGATGAACTATTGGCTTTCTCAGTTCTTTGGTTGAATCTGTTTCTATTTCCAAATGTAGCAAGTTGTTTTCTTTTTGAGCGCTGATTATTCGTTCAACTCCTTCAAGTTTTTTTAATTCTTCAATAATTTTATCCTGCGGGCCTTCTACTTTAAGTAATATTTTGGTCTGGGTGGTGGTCTGGCTTTTTAATTCCGCGGGAGTGCCAGAAGCCACAATTTTGCCCTGATTAATTATTAAAACCCGATTGCAGGTGGCTTCGACTTCTGATAAGACATGAGAAGAGAGGATGACTGTTTTTTCCTGCCCGATTTTTTTTATGAGATCGCGAATTTCAATCCTCTGATTAGGATCAAGTCCTTCGGTCGGCTCGTCTAAAATCAAGATTTCAGGATTGTGGATCAAGGCCTGGGCTAAGCCGATTCTTTGTTTATAACCCTTGGAAAGCTTGGAAATTTCCTGGTTTTGTTTTTCTTTAAGTCCGCAAATTTCAATTACTTTACTCACTGCTTCTTTGATTTTTGGCTTGGCTAAATCATGCATTTGCGCAGCATAAACCAAATACTCTTTTACTTTAAGTCCATCATACAAGGGGTTATTTTCAGGCAAATAGCCGATTTTTTGTTTGATTTTTATGTCATCATCAATTATATCCAGATTGTCATATTTGACCTGGCCTAAAGTCGGATTGAAAAACCCGGTTAAAATGCGGAGCGTGGTTGTCTTGCCAGCGCCGTTTGGCCCAAGCAGCCCCACTACTTCATGTTCTTTAACCTCAAAAGAAATATCATCTAGCGCTTTAAACCCATTAAATTGTTTGCTGATATTCTCAACTTTAATCATAAAAATTAATAAAAAAATCTATTATTAAAATAATATTTTCTTAAAGTATATTTTATATTATAAATAATTTTTTGACAAGTATTTATTCTTCTTCCTCAATTTTTTCTGGATTTAATAATTCTTCCTCCTCTTTTAATTTTTTTTCATCTTCTGCTGCTAATTCAGAGAGCGCCTCGCCGGCCACTTCGGCTTTAATAAGCTCTTCTTCTTTTTTGGCTTCCTTGTTTTCTTGTTCTGGACCGCAACATTCAATAGTAAACTTGCCTGAGCCGCAAGCGCAAACCTTTTCTAGTGTTTCATCACAGAGCGGGCAAAGACCTGACCCATTTGATTCAAAACCGCAAACTGGGCAAATGTATTTTTCTTCTACCATTATTTTGGAATTAAGAATTAAGAATTAAGCATTAAGTATTCAGTATACTAAATTAAACGGGTTTCGCATACTTGCCAATCCAAATTAGCCCAGAAGTCCTCAATATATTTGGCTCTTTCAGTTGGTTTTAGATAAGCGGTCCAGGCGTGTTCCCAGACATCCAGTACAATAATTGGTTCAAAGCCAGTCACATGGCCGTCTTCATGGGAATTTATCCAGTGTACTGATAATTGTTCATTATCGCAATTTTGGCATAGAAGTGCCCAGCCAATTCCTCTTATTGATGCTACCTTTAAAAAATAATTTTTAAAAGCGTCAAAACTGCCAAAATTTTCCTTGATTAATTTTATTAATTTTTTAGCTTTACTTTGATCTCCGCCTGGGGCATTGAGATTGGCAAAATAAAGTTCGTGGAGCCGCATGCCATTGTACTCAAAGCCCAGATGCCTGACTAGTTCGCTAAACTGCGGGCCTTCCAGGTCATTTTTGGCAATTTTTTCATTAAGTAAATCAATCAGTTTGTTAACATTGCTAATGTAGCCCTGATAGAGTTTAAGATGCTCTTCAATTTGGTTTAATGGAATTTTTAAATTAGTTAAATTAACAAAAGTTTTGGCTGTATAAGTTTTCATGTATCTAATTTAAATAATTAAAAAGTTTGCAAATTTTACTTTGCATTATAGTTTAAATCTCGTTGGCTAATTTTAAAAATTCCTCTTTAGTAATTTCAACGGCTTTACTGCTTGGATTGTTACAGGTCGGGCAGGGATTGGCTGGATTTGTGCCATAGTGTAAATCACCGCAAACAGTGCAACGCCAATACTTCTTCATATTTTTTTGATTAAATATTATGCTTATACATATTATATAATAATCAGCTTAAAACAAGAAATCATACGATTGACTTTTGGCCAAAAATTTGCTAAAATTTATTTAAGTTTATTGTTAAATGGGGATACGGGGACGTGGTGAAATTGGTAGACACGCAAGCTTCAGGAGCTTGTGATAGCAATATCGTGAGAGTTCAAATCTCTCCGTCCCCACTGGTTATTAATTATATTTTTATGATAACTAGAAAAAAAACATATTTGTTAATTGGCATTGCAATACCTATAGTAATAATTCTGGCATTTTACTATTGGCAGCAGAATAAAACACCTATTTGGCCGGCTAACGAAAATAAACCAATAACCCTTGAAGATAATTCCCATCCTTTAATTAATAATTATGACATTGATGTGCAAAAGATTAATTGGGTGAAAGCCCAGTTCCCAGGGGATGGTTATCATCATGATTTGGATATTTGGTATCCCAGTACTTGGCAATTTTCAGCTGGCGGCGATACGGATTCTTTTAGTCGGTTTTGGATTCAGCCCTTTGCCAATGAAGATTTGGCAGCACAGCCCCATATTACTATTACTGATTTGGGTTTATTTGGCTGTCCTAAAACTATACCTGAATGCAGTATTGATCAATGGGTAAAAAAAAGCTCTCAAGAAATTTTTGACCAGCAACTTTCAACAATAAAAAATTATAAAGAAGAATATTTAAGTAATTTAAAAATCAAGGCCATTGCTTATGAGGCCCAAGATATTATTGAACCCTCAATAGCCAGACATTATTTATTAAATACTGGCAATGGCGTTTCTATAGTATCATTTTTTCAATTTGACAAATTAGGCGAGGATTTTATTAGCGAGTTTTTGAAACGCTTACAAGTAAATAAATAAAATATAAATTCTGCCGGAGTGGTGAAACTGGTATACACGCATGGCTTAGGACCATGTGCCGTAAGGCGTGGAGGTTCGAGTCCTCTCTCCGGCAATATCTTTTAAATATATGGCAGAGGTTAAAATTTTAATTGAAGGCTATGCGAGAGAAGAAAATAATAGTGAATTTGCGTCATCAACGACCGTTCTAATTAAAGAAGGCGATTTAAACATCATTGTTGATCCAGGGATGAATAGAAAACAATTATTGGATGCTCTGGGAAAAGAGAATTTGTCTACTGGCGATATAGATTATGTAGTTTTAACTCACTATCATTTAGACCACTCTCTGCTAGCCGGAATTTTTGAAAATGCTAAGGTTTTGGATAATGGTGAAATTTATTCGTGGGACGGAAAAATAGAAGCGCACGGCGGTAAAGTGCCAGGAACTGATATTGAAATCATTAAAACTCCAGGGCACGATATGTTTCATTGTTCTGTTTTAGTTAAAACTGAAGAATTTGGAAAAGTAGCCATAGTTGCTGATGTTTTTTGGTGGAGGGATGATGAGGAGCAAAAAACTGATTATGAAAGCCTAATCAATAAAGAAGATCCATATATGAAAAACGAAGAAGAATTAAAAGAAAGTCGCAGAAAAGTTTTAGAAATTGCCGATTGGATTATCCCAGGCCACGGCAAAATGTTTAAAGTTAAAAAATAAAATCTGCATCTCGTCAAATTTAGCATTATGAATGAAAACGAAATAAAAAAATATTTTACGGGAAGAGAACTAGATCTTGAGGCGCAAAATTATCTTAATTTTCATGCTCAAAGGTATGAAATTTTACTGGGGAAATTAAAAGAAATAAAAAGCTTAAAGCCAAAGGCAATCTTGGAAATTTTGGATATCGGCCCCTCGTTTTTTACAGAATTATTAATCGTTAATTTCAAGAACGATTCAATCAGCGCCTTGGGTTTTTCTGTGGAAGATAAATATCGTGGCGGTCATTTGCCAGCAAGTATAAATCTTGGTAATTTAAAAAAATTTTACGAATTTGATCTGAATCAAAGTGCAGATGGCAAAATACAAGAAGCAACAAAATTTGATATCATGGTTTTGGCAGAAGTGCTGGAACATCTGCAAATTTCTCCCGAAGCTGTGTTGTTTTTTCTAAAAGAGCTGCTGGCAGAAAATGGTTATTTAATTATTCAGACGCCAAATGCAGTAGCTATTGATAAAAGAGTGGCCATGTTGCGGGGCATAAATCCTTTTGAAAAAATTAGACAAGACAGTTTTAATCCCGGACATTTTCGGGAATACACGCCAAAAGAATTGTTGGGGGACGTTAAGCAAGTGGGTTTTTCTGTTATTGAATTAGATTACTACAATAACCCGGCGCCAAAGCCAGAAAGTTTAGCAGGCAAGTTTCTAGACATTTTTTTAAAAGCCAGCAAAAAAGTATTTCCAGGTCTTGGCGATGGCATGACCTTAGTTTGCAGAAAATAGTAAATTTATCAAAGCAGAAATTCGCGTGATTTCTGTATTTTATGAGGGAATATTCTTGACTTTTTTATTTAAATATGATATAATTTAATTATGAAAAATTTAATTTTAATACCCTACTTGACAGTGGTTTTAAGTATGTATATAATGTTATTATCTATAGAGAAAGTTATACACAATAATTTTTTTATTTCATCTATGGTAAAAACAAACTTAATTCTAAAAAAACCAAGCGGTTAAGCAACTTGTGATTTTTAAGTCGCAAAAGACCGCTGGTAAAGCGGTTTTTTTAGTTCTTTAGGGATTTATTTTTACACATATTTATATGTATGTAAAAATAAGGTCTTAAAGCAAAGATCAAGCACCTTAACAATTGAAGAAAAATTCAACGTAATAAAGTAAAGTAAAGAGCATTAAAAATAAAATTCAAATTACAGAATTCACATGCCGAATTATTTGTAATTTGAGAATAGCAAGAATTATGTTTCCATAATTTTTGTGGTTAAACAACAAATGTGCATATGGTGGATGCCTTGACATGGAAAGACGACGAAGGACGTAGCAGCCTGCGAAAAGTCCCGGTGAGGTGGCAAGCGACCTTTGACCCGGGAATCTCCGAATGGGGAAACCCAATCCCGCATCGCGGGATTATCGTGTACTAAATACATAGGTGCGCGAAGACAACCCAGGGAATTGAAACATCTTAGTACCTGGAGGAAAAGAAAAAATTACCGGTCGTATGACTGGTACATTCCCTAAGTAGTGGCGAGCGAAAAGGGATTAGCCCAAACTTTGTCAGTGCTGTGTCTAATGAAACTCGTATTTATACTTGTGGATTTGGACACTTAAAGGTGTAAGCCGTTGCTGGCAAAGGGTAGTAAGGTAGTAACATTAGATTACTTACAAAATCTAGACAAAGATATATATTATAACTTCCATAACAGAATCCTCTGGAAAGAGGAGCCATAGAGGGTGATAGCCCCGTACCGTGAAATGGGTTATAACTTTGTGGTTACTATCCTTAAGTACTACAAGGCCCGAGAAACCTTGTAGGAATCATCCATGACTATGTGGAAAGGCTAAATACTCATCCATGATCGATAGTGAACAAGTACCGTGAGGGAAAGGTGAAAAGCATCCCGGTAAGGGAGATGAAATAGTATCTGAAACCATATGCTTACAAGGAGTCGGAGCCCCGCTCAGCGGGGTGACGGCGTGCCTATTGAAGAATGAGCCAACGAGTTATTGTCTGTTGTTCGTCTAAGTCCGTATAGGACGAAGGCAAAGTGAAAGCGAGGGTTAATAGCCCGATTTTAGTTAATTAGCTGCAAGCTAGCTTCTTAGCTTACGGCTAATTAACTTTTTAAACAGCAGGTAATAGACCCGAAGCCGGGTGATCTAGCCATGGCCAGGATGAAACCAGTGTAACAGCTGGTGGAGGTCCGAACCTGTGAGTTGTGCAACACTCTAGGAAGAGCTGTGGTTAGGGGTGAAATTCCAATCGAACTCGGCGATAGCTGGTTCTCCCCGAGATAGCTTTAGGGCTAGCCTCTCCAAATGTCCTTGGAGGTAGAGCACTGAATGGGGACAGGGATGAATAATCTGCTGCCCCTAATCAAACTCCGAATGCCAAGGTAACTAATTGGAGGGAGTCAGACTATGGGGGCTAAGCTCCATTAGTCAAAAGGGAAACAGCCCAGACCGCCATTTAAGGTCCCTAAATCCAGATTAAGTGTAAAAGGTGGTAAGATGACTTTTACAACCAGGAGGTTGGCTTAGAAGCAGCCATCCTTTAAAGAAAGCGTAATAGCTCACTGGTCAAGTTATTTTGCGCCGAAAATGTACCGGGGCTAAATCTGGTACCGAAAGTGCGGATTTATATCTTTTAGATATAAGTGGTAGGGGAGCATTCTATAACCGCTGAAGCTCACGTCGCGAGGCGGGGTGGAGGTTATAGAAGAGAGAATGTTGGCATGAGTAACAAAAAGACGGGTGAAAACCCCGTCCACCGTAAACCCAAGGTTTCCTGGGCAACGCAAATCGACCCAGGGTCAGTCGGTCCTAAGGCGAGGCTGAAAGGCGTAGCCGATGGATGAGCTGGTTAATATTCCAGCACTATTTTCAGTTTTCAATGGGGTAACGTGGTTTATGAGATTGAGCGTTTTTTGGCTATAGGCGTTGCTGGCAATCGAGCGACCATTGTCAAATGCAGTGGTCATTAAGCTTGAGAGCTGGCAAAAGGTGAAGCATTCGCCGAGCCGATTCAATCAATTAAGCTACCCAGAAAAACCTCTAGAGCTAAGCTGATAATATCCGTACCGTAAACCGACACAGGTGGGTGGGCATAAGTGTGCCAAGGTGTACGAGAGAACCTTCGTTTAGGAACTAGGCAAAAAAGCGGCCGTAACTTAGGGATAAGGCCTTCCCGCACCTTTTTCATCTTAAAAACAAAAAATAAATTAATCAGATAAAAATATGTACTATGTATATTTAATTTTTAGTCAAAAAACTAATAAAATTTACATCGGATATTCAGCTGATTTGAAGAGAAGAATTAACGAACACAATTCTAATTTAGTAGAATCAACTAGAAATAAAGGCCCTTGGAAATTAATTTACTACGAGGCATATTTATCTGAAAAAGATGCAAGACAAAGAGAATACAAATTAAAACATCACGGTAAAGGAATACAAGAATTGAAAAAAAGATTAAGCGATAGTTTTGCAAAAATTTGAGGTGAAAAAGGTGCGGGATGCAACAAAAGACGTCAAGCGACTGTTTATCAAAAACACAGGTCCCTGCGAAAGCGCAAGCTGATGTATAGGGGCTGATGCCTGGCCAGTGTCCGAACGTTAAGGGGAGAGGTGCAAGCCTTGAACCGAAGCGCGGATGAACGCCGGCCGTAACTATAACGGTCCTAAGGTAGCGAAATTCCTTGTCGGGTGAGTTCCGACCTGCACGAATGGCATAACGACTTGACGACTGTCTCAACGAAGGACTCGGTGAAATTGCAAGAGGAGTGAAGATGCTCTTTACCCATGGCTGGACGAAAAGACCCCGTGAAGCTTTACTACAACTTGATATTGGATTAAGGGTATGCATGTTGAGCATAGGTGGGAGCTTTGGCATCAGTGAGATACCACCCTTGCCTATTTTTAATTCTAATCTTTGTCCGTGAATCCGGATGAGGAGACAGTATCTGGTGGGTAGTTTAACTGGGGCGGTTGCCTCCCAAAATGTAACGGAGGCGTTCACAAAGGTCAGCTAGGTTCCGATGGAAACGGAACTGATAGTGCATAGGCAAAAGCTGGCTTTACTGCGATTCCTACAAGAAGAGCAGTTGCGAAAGCAGGACTAAGTGATCCGACCGTACGATATAGGACGGCGGAAGCTCAACGGATAAAAGCTACTCCGGGGATAACAGGCTGGTCTCCCCCAAGCGTCCACAGCGACGGG
>Ga0031655_10000278_pt1 | contig 32525 bp, 71 predicted proteins | sample FrelakmetHBP12HB_FD_55187 | JGI IMG/M metagenome (GOLD analysis project Ga0031655, IMG submission 55187) | Freshwater lake sediment microbial communities from the University of Notre Dame, USA, for methane emissions studies -HBP12 HB | ecosystem: Environmental > Aquatic > Freshwater > Lake >... | reverse complement strand
AATTACGAAAAACTCCACTATGTTCCATTATACATTCTAATCCACCACCCTCATCACAGTAGTTAAAATAAGCTCTAAAACAACCATTATTTTGAATTTTTCTCCCTCTATTCTTATGACTATGAATATCATTTAAAACTACTTCGGCAATTTGTAAATTAGTAAATGTTGTTACTGTTCTATATTCTGAAATGTACATAGCTTTTCTGAAAGATAGACTATCTTCTTTAAAGAGAGCTAACATTACATCTTCAATTGTCTCGGGTTTCTTTGTAAATGTTACAATGAAACTAGATGAGCTACTATTGGATACTAGTGAATGTCTTGTTTTCATAGTTAGTTTGTATTTCTTAATGTTACTTTCTTTATCCATATCCACAGAGATACTAAATTGTAGGATAAAGTACCTATAATTCTATGACTTGGAATTTTCTTACCACATTTACCGCACAGAAGTCTTGGTTCAAGATATATCAAGAATGTATCTGAACAGTTACATGTTTTCATGTTGTTTGAAGTTCTTTCATAAGATCAATCTTATCTTCCATAGTTAATTCTGTCTTTACAATTTCGGCATATTTCCCTGGTGTATATTGTACAATAGGAAGTGTATTAAAAATAAATTGACGAAAATCTTTATCACTCATTTTTTTATTATCAACATTAGCTGAGATAGTAGCAACGAAGTTCTCTGCTGGAACTGATCGTTCTGGTTTTTCTAAGTTAGCTTTTATTGGTTGTTCTCGTATACTAAAATAATCAATACGTTCATCTAACACACTAAGATATTCTTTCATTATCTTAGCTTGTTTAGTTAACATATTCTGTTCAGATATACTTAATAGTTTAAATAAAGGACTAGCTAAGAAAGAATTTAATTTAACTAATTTTTTACTTAATTCTACTAATTCATCCCACACTCTTCGTTGATATTCTTCCATTGTTATTCTTTCACTATTCGATGGTTAATTTGATTTCCTTCTTCAGTGATATCAAATTCAATCCATATTATAGCTCCTCGCATAATTTCAAAATGTACTTTTTGAAGCTTATGATCAATTTTTGAAGAATTATTAGGAACAATTTTTCCATTTTTATTGTATTTGTTACAATTTTCTTTTCCGGTTAACATGAGATTGATAGATTTTCTTACTTGAACAAGATTATTTTCTGGAATGTTTATAGTAGTTTGAACTCTAATTGTATCTGCGATTTTATTCATTGTTTTTAACTCAGTGTGTTGCGAAGTAAAGTAGCAAAATCTGGATCATTATAAATTACTATTTTTAAATTAATTGCCATATCCTTACATTGATTAATAGCAATTTTATACTGATCTGCAACTTCCTGATCAGTCTTTTCTTTAATTCCTTTCATAACTCCTGTACGAATAGCAGGAATTGTAATCATCTTATATTCTCGTCTATCAGCAGCCTTTAATCCAGCAATAATAATTTCAGATAAAGGTTTCTGTAGATCATCAACTACAAAGATTACATTTTTAAACGGTAATAGTTGAGTTCCATTATTATGAGTTATAACTGCTGTACCATCTGTGAGTGATACAGTTTTTTGGACAAGTAGTTTCGAGTGAAATTCATTTCCTGCTACTTTTCTAATAGCGTTGTCGATTCCACCAAACCATAAACCACCCGAGTTAATAGCAGTAATTAAAGCATCACTATAAATTGTAGTAATATCACCTTCGGTGATTATAGTTTGTATTTTCTTACTTGGATTAGCTGATTCACATAACTTACATTTGCTGGTTGTAAATTGCAGTACATGCTTGATAAAAGGTTTCTTACAATCAGTACAAATAGCTTCTTCTGTATTGTAATTATCATTTGGATAGTTGCAATTATTTTTATCATCTAATTTAGTCTGAATACAAGTTATATGAACTGTAGTTCCTTTTAATGCTTTCTTACTTTTTTCAAATTGCTTTTTTAATAATTCATCATCAAGATCCTTATTAACAAATACATTAAAACCTGAATCAAATAATGCTTTACTTATAATTCGAGCAATTATAGATTTACCTGTTCCCGGCGATCCACATACTTTAACAACTACAGACATTGATTACTCCTTATGATCATGGTTGTCCAAATGCAATTTTTTTAAGTTTATTACGAAGTTCTTTAAGATTAATTACCATAAATTTTGTTTCATCTGGAATGGTTGATGCCACTTTATGAAGACTACTAATTCGTTTAGAGAGATTCTCATAAAGATTCTTATAATGATCTCTTTCTTTAGTTACTTTTTCTAACTTGTTCATATAATTTTTTTTAGTCTTTTAATTTCTTGTTTATGATATATAATTATATTTTCTGTATGTTTTCGATCGTATTCTTCTATATGTTTGAGATTTCGTTTAAAATTCTTTAAAGCACCATTAAAAGCAGATTCAACAGTAATATCTATTCCAGTTGAAATGTCTCTGTGTTCATCTATTAAATTAACTTTAAATCTATGACAATGGATAAAGATTTGAATCTCTCTTCCTTGATGATTTTCTTCAAGGAATTTCTTCATTGATTCATTCATGATTATGATTCCTTTTTTCTTTAATGACATTTTCCTAATCCATCACAACCGTGGAACAAATTTGGAAGATTATAACAATCTTTTACATACTTAGAATTCCAAGGACATTGTGGACCCGGTTTTCGTATTCCCCGAGAGTGTGGTAGAAAACTATCTGGATTATCACTATCTATCCATTCAACTTTAGAACACCCAGAAAATAAAGGACAACTACTATTACATGTGCCTTCTTCGCTAGGTTCTGGAATTTCAACTACTAAATCACGAAACCTCATGATTTTATTCCTAATACTTTTTTTTCTTCAGCAGTTAATTTGCTTAAAGCACCTGACAGAATACATTTAATTCGTTTTGCTTCTTCTTCTTCTTTATCTAACATGTTAAGATGACAAATTAAATCATTTAGTGGTTCAGACCACTCAATATTTTGAACTTCATAAGGGAGTTCGAAAAATCTTTCTTTATTTTTATCCCACGCTACAAATTTGAATGCACTATTAACAGTAATTTCCATATTGTGTTGTATTGATGCTCGATGAAGTGTAATCAGTAAATAATTGGGGTATTGTTTTGAAAAATTAATTTGTCGTTGTATTGTTGTTTCTCGTGATTCAGTTTCTAGTTTTTGTTTTTTGGTTAGTTTAGACATAATGTCTCCCTTAATGAACTTCGTATCCGCCCTTAGCAATATCTTTCGTAATTTGTTCAACAAACTTCTCTTTACTTCCTCGATAATTTATAATTTGATATTCTCTACCACTTTTTGTGGTGAATGTATCTTCAATAATATCATAACTGGTTGGTGCAGATGTATAGATAAATTTTCCTGGACAATAGTCTGGGTGATTTTGTACATTACCAGATATTGCCCATAAATCTCCACCGCACATTATGTTCATCGAATAACAGCAGTCATCAATAAGGATCATTTTCATGTCTATTTCCTTCTCGTTTATTTTTCATTAACATTGTTACAAGACTAGCCTCTTCATGAGTAATATTTGCATCAAGCATTGCATTACACCAAGCTAATTGAATTCCTGTTTCGTTGGGAAGATCTGACAAAATATTCCTAATAGTATTGCATTGGTTAGAATTAATTCCGTTATCTTCAACTTCTTGAAGAACAATTTTAAATTTACGAATACGAATATTATCATTTTTCATAGTTGTGTTTCTTTCTTGTTAAACAGTTTAATCTCTTACATCTGCGAGATACTGTTCCATATTTTCAATAGACATATTATCAATAGTTTTATTCGCTTCATCTTCTGACATATCATTATCAGTCATAATCTGAAAAATAGTACGTTCCATACTTTTAACTGATTCATTTTTTATAGAGTTTTCAATTGCGTCCATAGGTTTTCCTTTGTTAGTCTTTATTTATGGCATAACACAACCATAGAGTTTAATCTGAGCATCTTTAATGGTGTTGGCGTATCCAATAATTTCATAAACAATCTCACCAGTATTAATACGAACAATGCTATCCTCTGTTTCATTCGATCCAATCATACTAAAGAATTTATTTTTATTATGCAATCCTCGAAGAAGAACATATTTAGCAGTTTTGATAGTAAGTTTTTTAGACATGATATCTCCTAGTGATGAACATACATTTCTCATTTTGAATTTATCCTTCACTTTCTTTCTCTTTGATCTTGTTGTTGTAACTATCTACAAATTCTTTACCGCGAGAATGACAAGTATATACAATATTTATAAGATATGATGCCATTAAACCACTAAGTCCATCTTCTTCAAGATCTGTGGTAGCTTTCTGAATCAATCCATGAGCTGTATGTAGATTTGGATAATATCCATTAGTCAATGGAGTAGGATCCTCATCAAGAAGATTCATTACTCGTTTAGCAATAGTAACAATAGCTTTTCCAATAGAATTTGGATTGTTTTCTTCTAATTGATTAAGTTGCCGCTGGTTAATGATAGGCATTTAGAATTCCTTAAATGTTGGTTTTTTAATGTGACGAATAAATTTTCCTAACTTTTCTTTTGTGCAGTGTTGACACATATCCAGTTCATAATCTTCTTGATCACCAAAGATAGATTCATAACCACCAGTAAATTTAATTCTAACAAACTCTTGAATCTCCATCATTTCTGAAGAAAAGTTAAATTTCTTCTTACATATATCACATTTTATCATAACAGGTATTTGTACAGTTGATTCTGCTTTCTTTGTGATGATCATGTTCTTTTTCCTTATTGTTTGTTGAAATGCAGTGCAACATCATATGAACCATCTCCGCCCATTTCATCAATGATAAATGCATTATTGGGAAGATTTTTACAATAGTCTGTATCGTTGAGATACTTGCGCCACTTTTCATCACGAATTAAGTAACACGGATCACTAATAAATACTTGCCCGCTTGTTACAGTGAGATTACATGTACCTTTAATATGTCCATTGTGTATATTTTTAATATTCCAACCAACGATATATTGTCCCGGATCAATATCAATAATTTGAGCTAATCGATTAGGAAAGATCTCAACACCAGGAAATAAATCGGTAAGATAAGATTTATCTCCAACCATTATCATTCCAGCATCTACATTAACGCCTCTAATCATATGTCTCATTGTTTTTCCTTTGTTTTATGAGATTTCTTTTTAATAGTTGCCTTGTATTTAATACGTCCAAGGATAATATTACAAGTAAGTTCAATATTATATGCAGCTGCTTTCCATCCGCGATTAAATTTACTTGTTCTTTTTGTATTTGGTGGATCCTGCATTTGCTTACATTCTTGTATAATTTCTTGAATTGCTGATTCGGTTGCTGTCATTAACTCTCCATGGTTTAAACCATCTTATAAAAGTTGTTTTGGTTAGACAATTTATCAAGTTTTTCATATGCTTGTTCTTCGGTTTTTGCCCAAAGATATATTGTATCGTGTTGATCGATTACTATTTCATTACCTTTTTCAATTCGATAAGGACCAATGAAATACTTACATGGGAACATAACAGTAAGGATGATGCCATAATAGCGTCCATCATCCTTTATCTTACCATATTGAAATATAACTGAGTTTTCCATGACACACCTTTGTTCGTTTTGATGTTCTAAAAATTATCATGAATAAATTATAAATCATTAAAGGAGACCAACCATGATAAATGATACCACAATTGGAATTAATAAGCATCTGTTAAGAAGATTAAAAATCGTTTCTCTTTATACAAATAAGAAATTATATGAAGTAATTGAAGAATCTGCAACTATGCTTGAAGAGAAATATCATATTCAACAAATTAATGAAGAGCAAAATCATGAGTAAACTATGCGAGTGTGGTTGTGGTAAAGAAGTTACTCTTGAGGGGGAATAGGTTTATAAAAGGTCATAATTATAAAGGAAAAATTCATTCAGAAGAAATTAGATTAAAAATATCTTTAGCTGGAATGGGAAGAAAACGAACTAAACAAAAAATTAAATTAACATATCTTGAAAAGAAACTTTGTGAGTGTGGTTGTGGAAAAGAACCAAAAATTAATAGAGATACTAGAAAACACAATAGATTTATTGTTGGTCACGCCGGAATAGGAAGAGTTTCTTGGAACAGAGGGAAGAAACAATCAGAAGAACACAACTTAAAAATAGCAAAATCACATATTGGGATAAAAAATTCTCAAGAAACAAGATTAAAATTATCTTTAGCTAATCAAGGAAAGAAACTATCAGAAGAAACTAAATTAAAAATGAGCATTGCTATGATTGAACATATAGAAAAAACTGAATTTAATGGAGAATCTTTCAAAGCAAGAGTTGGTAAAAATGAATTATCAATTATTACTCAAATAGAAAATGCTGTTGATATAACAGGAATTAGCAATAATCGAGAATTATTTTCTAAATGTGGTAAATGGCCAGATAAATTCTATGAACAATATAATCTATGTCTTGAAGTTCTTGAACCACATCATTTTAAAGCAAATGGTGAATTGTGTGATGAGGATAAAAAACGAGAATTAAGAATAGCTTGGAAACTCGGATGTATGATTTATTATATATCAGAACAAGAATTTCTTTCTAATTCTGATAAAGAAATTCATCGTTTTAAAGATTTTCTTTTATTGTTGAAAGAAGGATCTAATTAAAATAATATTTTATAGATTCCATTCTGTAGTACTTACTGTATCTCCGCACTGATCACATTGATGAGGATCGTGTTTGTACTCATCATACTGAAAACACTCAATCACTCGATCAACACTTACAGACTGTTCTAAAATATGAAGTTTTAGAATAGAAAGAAGTTTGTCAATGAATTTGTTAAATTCATATGGACTCATGTCAGATACGTTGACATCATCCACTACAGTACTAAAGGCAGTACAACCTTGAGTAATTACAATCTTCATTAGTTATCACTCCTAATAAATTCTTGTTTCCATGGCTTATTTAAAAGATTTTTATTCTTCTCAACGAATTCTTCTATAATAGTCTTGTTATTTTTCATGAAAGTATTGAATAAGATAATATTACCATTATGATCACTAATATGATACTCATTAAACTTATCAACACTGCCATAGCTTATAGTAGTAAGTCCGCTATAGAAGCTATGACAAAGAAGAATATTAAATTGTGTACCTTTCTTTTCAAATGTAGTGAGATCAGAATAATATTTACCGTAACCATGTTCATCCTGAAATAGAGTAATGCTATCGCAGACAACATAAATTCCATCAGCACAATCTTTGACATTAATTTTACTATTCAGATTAAGTTCGGGTCGACGAGAAACCCACGGTCCACCATTTAATGTAATTGTTGCAGAATCATGAAGTAATTCAATACCAGGGAGGTGTTGTTTAACTGCATTGATTTCTGCGTTGCGTTTGTCTTCACGTTCTTTATTTTGGGCTTTTATAAGATCTTCGAGTTTTTGAGTTTCAATTATCTTTTCTTCTTTAATCTGTTTAACCAAAGATTTATATACTTCATTCTTATCATATTTCAATGCAATCAATGCAGCAAGTTCTTTTCCACCTAAGTCATTATTGCCAAAATCATTGGATTTCATAAATTGAAGTAATGTTGGATATTTGATCGAATATTTTTCTAAGATACCATTCATAATTTTCAGTACCAACTCGAAGATTAATTCCTGCATCATGTGATGCATTTTGTTCTAACTTAGTGAATGTTCTGGTTTCTCGTTTAATTTTGTCGTAAATTTTGTTGGACTGGGGCATAGGGTTCCTTTACTTCTTTACTATGGTGTTATTAGTATCGTTAACGATAGCAAACATTTTATCAATTTTATTCTTTAATTCTGTCCAATCTTGTAACCAAATTTCAACACGTTTATTAGAATTATCTTGATCTGTTAATGAACAATTGTTGGGACTATCTTTTCCGATTTCAATTATTAAATCTCCAATTTTGTCTTGAACCATCATGATATCACTTCGCCTTCTTGTTTTTTTTTTCAACCAAAATCATACGTTGTTGTTTTATAATTTTGACTAATCTCACCTAAGAAAGGATTTTTATAAATTTTATTTTTCATACAATAACGTTCTGATTGTTCATATAAATTAGCCACCAATAGCTTATCTCGTTCTGGAATTGGAGGACAAGTATTAGAACTATAATCTAGAACAGGTGCCCATTTTTCTTTTAGAGATTTTTGATTACGGTTGTTTGATGAATTCGTTCTTGATAACCAACTTAGTATTAACAAACCAAGTATGAGTTCCATTTATTATACTTTCATGTAAGTTAGAAAGAAGAATGCACCCCACAAAATTGCAGGAATTAACGATTGAGCAAAACTAAATTTTGCAGCACCACCTCTAACTACTGCAGCGTGACAAAATATTAATTGAGTAAGTGCAGCAAGTGAAAACAAAATAGCTGATGTTAGGATAATAGCTCGGTAAATCAGAATTGTGTTGTCCATTGAGAATGATTCCTTTCGCTTTTTACTGACAGACTTTAAATAATACCGCATAATGGAGAATCTGATCTAGACCAATCACACAAAAGAAATAGTGATAGTTATTCTTTTTCCATAAGTATGAAGTTATCCTGGAAGTTATTCCATCAATTATGAAATGACTAACGAATAAGATTGAATAAATCATTAATGTTGGTTGGATTGGTTTAAATAATATAAATGCAAGTAGGCTATAGATAGCACAATGAATTGTAAGTGATCTAAATGATTTACTTTTAGTAATAGCCCATCGATGTGCCTGAAATTTAAAGTCAAAAATCCAATGAAGTAAAAGAAGACATATTATTTGATAGTATGTCATTTTTTTACTTTTATTAGTTCTGGATTTTCAAATATATTACCAATAATATTACAGATTCGATAGCTTCCAAGCTGAGTATTTTGATGATCATCTCGCAACCAATTCTTTTCAATTGTCTTAAGATGATATGCGCCTCGTTCAAAAATTACTTCGTACCTTCCAAAACCACATTGTTGATTAGCATATTCTAATTGAACAATATCACCTAAAAATATTTCTTTATTATGTATATCTTTGATACCTGTGAATTGTTGAATGGCAAAGTCATAACCAACAGTAACGAGTGTCACACACGGAAACTTTCTTTCGTCAGAAGCTTTTCGTAATACATAAACCATTCCATCATTGATATAACAATCATGATGAAAAGAATTGTTATACCATACCCTAAATATGAATTGATTATTCACTTTAGTTCCTTTCTTTCCTTTTTCCACTTCTTCATTTGCCACATAAGAATTTTTTCAGCCATATCGCCACAAAATTCTGTTCCATATCTATTAAACGGAAGCATAATTAATCCTGTTACACCATCAACAATTGAACCCAATTGTCTCAATATATTATAATGTAATGGAGCTTTGGCTATTTTTCCAAAATAATGTTTATACATTTAATACCTCGCATATTCGTGTTTGTATACTGGAACCCACGCTTTAATCCAGGCAATTTCGAGTCCACAATGACCACATTTATCATCTGCAGCATCATGTTTTCGAATATGTCCATCTTCATCTTTTTCTGGACCATCATACGGTTCCCTCACCGGACAACCACAGCGGGGACATTTACTAGTAGTCATTCTATTCTTCTCCATTCGTTTTGAAAATCAATCCGAATAAATTATATTAATCATGAAATAGGTAAAGGAGATATCATGATAAATGATACCACTATTGGAATTAATAAAAAATTACTAAAACGTCTAAAACTTGTTGCTGTTTATTCTGATAAGAAGTTATATGAAATAATTGATGAAGCTGCAACCACACTCGAAGAAAAGTATCATGTTCCTCACAAACATATGCAGGAACAAACTCATCAGCAAACCCCACAATATTTCGTTTATGTTTATCTGTTGTTGGTGTATCGCTCATTGTTTTTCTTACCTTTTTTTGAATTAGATTTTAAAACTTGTATCACTCGTTTACCACGAATTACTTCCACAATATCATGATCTTCTGGTAATTTATTTTTATGAAAAACTTGTCCATCATCATATCGAGTACCTTCTGAACTATGAAATGGTTCATCGTATGGATACTTAACTCGATGTGGAAATTGATTCTCTGGTTCATATTTGAGATATTTCAATTTCAATCCATGACAGGAGATCAATATATCTCCTGGTTTACACTTTTTGAGATTAATAGCCATATGATTAAACTCCTGTTTTTAAATCTATTTCCTCTTGAATTCGAGGGCACCATTTTGGGATTTCAAGTCCAGATACAATTCTTCTCGGTTTATCAAGTTCGGGGTGAGCACACATCCGAGTAAACTCGTTATTATTTGATGAGTACATTGCTTTACGAGACACACACTTATCACAATTATCAAACTTGGGCACTGTATAAACTCCTTTAAGACTGTTCTATTTGATTTGATGTATTTCTAAATTCTTGACATTTATCACATAGAGTAAGCAGCCATCCACCATCTCTTATTTTTGCACTTGTTACACCACAATGTTCACAAACAAAACATGACATATGTTCAGTGTAGGCAACATGATCTGAAATAAGCTCAACTATTCCTTCTCGAGCAAACATCCAATTGCTATCACAACTTCGAAATACTCTATGCCATCCGATTTTATTTTTACCATCAAAGTAATGTTTTCGTTTATTATAAGATGTTTTTATCTTACCAATATATTTTCCAATAAACTTAGGCATATTATATTCATTAAGTCGATTAAACAACTCAAAAAATAGATTCTTTTTAACTGTCCATTTTGGACCAAACTCAACATCATAATAAAATCTTAATGTACCAAATTTTTCCTTAACTTGTTCCGCTGTAATTTTGACATCATATTCTTTTTCAATCTTTGCTAAATTCCGGCAAAGATCTTCAAGAATATAATACCAACCATCACCACAAGTTAAGCCCCAACACATACATGTTTGAGACATCGGTAGAGTTCTATTTTGAAAGATCGTTGGATATTTTTGAAAAATTTGTTCTTGTAGTTCTTGTTTCATTTTAATCCCTTTTTATTGGACCACATCGTATAGCCGGTGTCGTATCTCTATCTTTCATATAATGAATAACTTTCTCAGCTTTTTCTGATCGTTGGGAATAACTCTCCCACTTCGCAGGTATGACTCCTCGTTCAATAAGTATCTCAACCACACTCATTAGATCGTTAAGTTCATATAATAAGACATGTTTATTAGTTATTGTTTTATCTCGAGGATGGTGGTTCTCTAAACCAAAACGTAATACTTTGCTGCACGCCTTTGTGACTTCGCTGCATTCCTCAGCAAGACACGTGATCAAATATTCTGTTTCATTCATAATTTATTCTCTACTTATTTTTTCCATGTAATGGACAATTACCAGAAATTATTTGCATATTAGTTCCAACCAGTTCACTATTGTCAATCCTTGGACATTTACATCCCGGAGCTTTATACCAATAACTATGAAATTTTTTATCTTTTTTGAAGTTCCAGAGTTCCTGTAGCCGATATTCAAATCGTGTCAACTCTTTTACAAGTCCACGAAGCTTACGATGATTTGTTTCTTGTTTAAATTTTTCGAATAAATCTAATATATCACAGTGTGTTGAAAGAATCTTTCTGATTGCTTTCTTTGATACTTTATTTATTTCAATAATAGCGCTATTAAGACAAACTACATCACCTCTATAGCAAACTTCATTACCTAAGTATTTTCGTTTATTCACTTTGTAACTCCTTCATTTAATTTTTTCGGTTGTTGTGGTTTGTAATTCATTATAACTTTTTCATTGCTCCTAATCGTAGTAAGTTTAGAAATATCAATTCTTAACAGATTTGATAACTCATAAAAACGATCTCTAAATATTGGGTTATATGGTGTCATGTGATGCTTCATTGTATATTCCAAAGAATTGTTTGTATACTCTTCTTTTTTGTTTTGGTAAGTGAAATTTTTTAATCCAATTAGAGGACATCTTATTTTATACCAAGTGCTTCTTTCGCAAGTTCTTGACACGCTTTTCGGCATCTATTCCATGTTCCATCGGGACGAGCAGGTGTTGCAATTAAATGCAATGCTTGATCCATTTTATTATTTTCTCTCACTAATCTAGTTACTGTTTCAATTTCATTTTTTCCCATTTCACAAATAAATTCTCTAGATTCTTTTACTTCTGTTTCAAGCTCATGATTTCGTTTAATTACTTCATCCATCTTAACTTGTTGATTTCGGAGAGCTTTCTCATAGGATTTTTTTATTTCACACATCTCTGTACAACATCCACGAATTTCTAAAGGAAGACCGCATTTGTCACAAGTATGTCTTGCTTTCTTTTCTGACATAATATTTCTTACTTTCTTTTATATTAGAAAGAGGGATCCAATTAAAGATAATCAGATCCCTTTTCATAGTTTTCCTAGTAAGGCATTTTTGAATACGAATCTTTGTAATAAATATCCAAATGTTTTTTAAGAGATTTATAACCGTCCTTATCATAACTAATACAAATCAGTTGTCTTGCATATCTGGGAAGCATTCTTTGAAGACGTTCTAAATCTTTTTGAGTTTCTCTATGTTGTTTAATTTTTGCTGCTATTTTTGTTAAAATGGGTGAGTCATTTCTTCCAAACCCAACATTATTATGACCATGACTAAGATGATTACGTTTTTCTAAATCTGTTTGATTATCATATAATGTTTCGCATGCTTTTCGTGCCCATATCGAATTACTTCTAATTTTCATCTGAACAAATGCGATTACATCAATTTTGTTGTATCCTGGAACTTCTGGAATAATTCTCCTCGACATAATACTTCTCCTGGTTGTTACTTGTTAGTTGGATCGTAGGATTTTAAATTTTTTATATGATCAAAATAATAATATGGAAATTTAGATCCAGTATTAACTAGTAATTCTAAATCATTCATCAATACGAGAGCATCTTGAATACGACCACTTCGCAGCAGATATTGTTCTTTGAGTGTTCCGCTCTCTACAATGACAGTAGCCTTAGTTGGACTATTTTCAATTACTTCAATTTTGTACATTGATTGTTCTCTTTTTACTTATTGTAGTGGATGATGTCAATGAATTTAACAAATTCATTGATAAACTTCTTTTTATTCTCAGCACTTCCATCCAGATATCCACTTTCAAACAAAGACATTTTCCACACGCAGTAGTCTTAATTGGACTAGTTTCAATTAATTCAATTCTACACATTGATTATTCTCCTCCACTCGAAAAAGATCTCTTCCAAATTTCTTATCCTCTTGTCGTTCAATCGTAATAATAATATTATTATGACCGCATACAAAGATCCACCCACCATTATATAAATATTTTACAGGTGCAACATCATTATTTAGTAAACGTATAACCTGATGTACTGTGTTAAATCGAACCTCAAAAGCATTCTTTAATAGCTTTTGAATTAGTTCTTCGGGATTATCTATAATTTGATTTTTCTTAGGTCTTCGTTCTAAAAATCTATCTATTGCATGTTTTGTAAGAATGTAATTGGGAGTAACAATATTTTCTATTTGTGATATTGTTGTGTTGGTTGTATTCATAACTATTGTTTTTGTTTATTTAATAAGTCTTTCATATCATTGGTTTCAAAGAAAGCAGGAATCATCATATGAACTTTATTCTTTATTTTTTTATAATTGTCGATTAATTTTACAATATCATCTGGTAAATTAATTTCACCAAGACATACAGCATTAGTTTGTTTACAAGTATAACGATTCTTATCGGTTGTTTTAAAGACATGAACTTTATCATTATGAATATTTATACTTGTCTTTAATTTAGGAATATATAATTCTTTAATTACAGATTTAAAACCATGAGAGTGTGCAAGTATCGAATCATATATTTCGAGAGTGTATAGTTTCGCTTTCACTTTATATTCTTTCGTTCTGTTTGAAAATTATCATGAATAAATTATAAATTATTAATAGGAGACCAACCATGATATTTGATACCACAATTGGAATAAATAAACAGTTACTAAGAAGATTAAAAATTGTTTCTCTTTATACAAATAAGAAACTATATGAAGTAATTGAAGAAGCTATAGTGATGCTTGAAGAAAAACATCATATTAGACAAATTGACGAGAAATCGAATCATGAGTAAATTATGTGAATGTGGGTGTGGTGGAGAAGTTAAATTTAATTCTCGATCCAAACAACCAAATAAATTTATTATGGGTCATAACAGAAAAGGAAAAGTTTCTTGTAGAAAAGGAAAGAAACTATCAAAAGAATCAAAATTAAAAATGTCCGAAAGTCATAAAGGACAAGGAATAGGAAAACCATGTTCATTAAAACGAAGATTAGCAATATCTAAAGCTAAAAAAGAAAAGATGTTTAAATATTCAGAAGAATCAAAATTAAAAATGCGAATTAGTAGAATCAAATATATAGAAAAAACTTTCTTTAATGGTAGTCCGGTGGTTCCTAATATAGGAAAAAATGAAACACAAATATTAAATAGATTTCAAAATGAATTAAATATAGAAATTATTAGAAATGATTATAATATAGCAATAAATACAGGAAGATTTCCAGATGGATATATTTTAGAATACAATCTTGTAATAGAAGTTCTTGAACCACACCATTTTAAATCAAACAATGAATTGAGTTATAACGATCAAAAACGAGAAATTGCAATTGCATCTAAATTATGTTGTATGATTTATTATATTTCAGAGCAAGAATTTCTTCATAATCCTAATAAAGAAATTAAACGATTTAAAGATTTTCTTTTATTATTAAAAGAGAAAACTAACTAATAATTTTGTTAATTTTGTTAATTATTAATCTGCATGTTTTTTCATTATCTCTAAATTGTAACAAAATAATAGTTTTGTTTATAAGTGTATATATAATTAATTTTCTTAATTCTTTATTATACTCTACTCGATCTATAAATCTATAGGGAAGATCAAATGCTTGTTTTGATTTCCATATTTCTATAAAATCTGGTAGCATTGTTCCTTTTGGATCAATCAATACTGGTAATGGATTAATACTGCTCAATCTATCTATCACAAGTTTTTTATTTGTTATTACTAATCTAGCAGTTAAGTATCTTTTAGTTATTAATTTATCTTTACGATAAATAGAAAGATTCATTATTGAAAATTTATCTAATACCTTTTCATTGTGTATGATATTAAATATTTCACATATTAAAGAATATCCATCCATGTTATTTTACTCCTATTTATATTATTTGTTCTATTTTTTCTCGAGTTTTTCCTTTTTTATTTTTTTCTTGCATTTGTTCAATTTCTGCTCTGATAAATTTTTCATTTAATTGTATTAATTCTTGTCCAACAACACTATCTTTTTGCATTATCGCATTAATATAATTGATTACTATACCCATTGTATTCTCCTTGTTTTTATTTATATAGTTCCGCAACATTTCTTATACTTTTTTCCTGATCCACAGCTACAGAGATCATTTCGACCAATCTTAACTTCTGGATGCAGTTTAATTCCAGCATCAGAAATAAGAACACCATTAAGATGATCGATTTCATGTTGAACGGCAAAACAAGTTAAATTTGGTTTAGCATTCTCTCTGTTATCAACATAATAATATTCTGTTTGCGCTCTAAACATATCAGATTCTAAAACATTATTTTTAATGACAAAATGATTAAATCGCTTTACGTCAAAAAATCGTTTTGGAATTGAAAGACACCCCTCGCCACGACTAATAAACGCATCTTCTCCACTAATAACAACTGGATTAATCAATTCGGTTCTTTCCTTATTGATTATTATTAGTGATACGTTAGCAGAAATTCCAATCTGGTTTGCCGCGATTCCTATGGCGGTAGGATTATATTTAAATGCTTCATCTAACTTGAAAAGAATTTTGGTTGCTTGCTCGGGTGTAACGTCAAAACATTTTTTGTTAAGATAAGTTTTATCAGTAACAATTTTAGTTACATCGCATACTGCTAATTCAGAATCTATAAGAGTCATACAACAATTCCTTTTTTCTTTGCTATTTTACTAGCAAGAATGAATCTTCTCTGCGGTGAGTTCCAATCGTATTGAAATTCCCACTGACTAAGAATATATTTCAATAACTCTACAAGTGCGGTCATTCTCATGGATTCAGCTTTTTTAATTGCATAAATTTGTGCAAATAATTCTCTTTGTACAGTACTTGAACAATAGTTACTTGGATCTTCAATATGACCAACCTCATGTAATATGATAGATTTTTGAATCAATTCATGACAAGTATTCCACACATTCTTATTAATAATAAGTTCGTTTTTTGGAGAAATCCAAGCAGGAAAAATAGATAAGAATTTCCAAGCTTTTGTTTCTGTATCTACGAAGTAAATTGGAATATTTTTTCCACAAACTTTGTAAATAAAACGACAAATTTCATTAAGTTGCATATTTCTACTTTAATAAATTAAGAGATCTAAGTGCCCACATTATAGCATCTTCTTTGTTTGAACTAAAACTGGTTCTGTTTATTACAGTACTATTCCACAAACAAATAGTTACTTTGAATGAATTTGTACCACTTTTTTCTAGTGCGAAAAATCTATTATCATTAAGCAAAATTTCTAGTTTTTCTGAAAAAGAACTATTAGAAACGTCATATTTTTTAGATGGTTGATTCATTACAGATCCTTTTTTAGTTGAAGTTGATACAACAACTTTCTTTTTCCATTTAGTAGATAATACTTTTAAGAAATTCATATGTTATTATCGTATACAGTTGTTGCATATAAAACTAATATATTTAGAGTTTACTAATCGCTGTTTATCTTTAGGTATAGCGTAAAATGGAACCATAGTTCCTTGTGCATCAGTTACTACTGATCTAATTGTTATAGTAGTTAATTCATTATTCGCAACATCCTGAGTCTTATTATATATAAATTCTTTTTTACATCTCGAACAAATTTCAGTAGAATTATTCATTGAAACTCCTTATAGGTTTTGATTTTGTTCTTTGTTTTCTTTTATTAATCTTTAATTTATAGCTTGGTAGAAATCCATGTTCCCAGTAAACAACCGAAAGTACATCCAATAGTATAAAAGATTTTATTAAACCAACCACCAAATGCAAGGTGTTGAATTGAACAGCAGAAAAACAAATTTGTTATGAACGCGGTAATAATCAACATATGATAATTTTTTGATGCAATACATGACATGTTCCATGATAAAAATAATAACTGAACGAAACCAAAAGTAAATAGAAAAAAGTTTTTTTTGCATGCTGCGCTATTAATTATCTTTAATATCATTTTAATATACCTTTTATTGCGATATAAAATTTTAATGCGTCTGACATCATACTTTTTTGAATATCTTTTTTTATTTCTGAGATAGTCATCCATTGTAAATATAGATGTTTCTTTGGTTCTTTGTTGATGACTATTCCATTATAGCTTTTAACATCGTAGATCATAGAAACAATATCGGTATAGATATTATTTCCTCTATGATAAGTTTTATAAAATGAACCAAGAAGTCTATAACTTAGAACATCAATTCCTAATTCTTCAGACATTTCTTGAGCAAAACCGATTGCTGGATCTTTTAATAAACTTACTTTTCCTATTGGTATTGTCCAAAAATTATACTTCTTATGGAATAATAATAATATTTGATTTTTATTATGAATAATTCCACCAAAACACCATAGTGATTCTTTAAATCCTCAGAATTAACCAGCGGATTATTAATATCGAAGCCAACTTTTAATTTTTTCTTTAATACTCTTTTTTTCATTGCATTTTACTTTCGTTGATTGATTACAAATAGTTATATTTGATTTAACAGTAACGCATTTATTAATGGTTCTATTATTTTTCTCACACAACGAAGAAAGTAGTAATAGTACAATTTCTTTAGATCCATCAGGATATTCTGCTTCTACATTGATGGGAAGAAGTGTTAAACTTTCTCCATTAAATTTAGTCATTAGTTTTTTCAACATATCTACATTTTTATCTGGAAAATGATAAGTTTTAGAAACAGAATTTCCTTGAATGAGTGGATCATTATATGTTAATGTAACTTTCATATTCAAAAAATCCCTTTTTCAAATAAAAAACAGAAGAAGAAATGAACGGGGGATAATCAATAATGAAACAAGTTATATCAATTTAGACTCGTATCATTCTCTATTATGAAAATGACGAGATANCAAATTGACATAACTTATAACCAATGAATCCTCTGTTCATAAATAAATATATATAGAAAGAATGTTCAATTCAATGTTTTTTATTCGACTAATTTAATCGCCCATAAATCAGCAGTAAGATTTGAATTAGTTAGATAATCATACGGAATTGTAAAGTAACCATTTTGACCCCAACTATCACCCCAAGAATTTCTTATAATAAACTTTGAAGATGCGTCATCATATCCTACCGCCAGTACTGCATGACCGCCTATTTGTGATTCGTTGGGTTGTGGCATTTGAACTATTCCAGTTTTAGCTATTTCTGAAGATTCAAAACTAGAATATACTGAGAGACCAAGAATAATTGGGAAATTAGAGGCTAAACAGGTTTTCATATCAATTAGAGTTTGAGGAACCGAGTAGTAATTTAGTGCTTGATGAAGAAGAGCATGTTTAAAACATTGAAGTGGTGGTTTGTTTCTAAACACACTGATATCATATGGCCATTCTGTTTCTGGACAAACACCCAAATTTGCAACACTCTTTATACCATCTCGAATTTGTGCACCAGAATCACTCCTAGTTGTACCCCCCATCACTCTTTCATTATAATAAATGAAAAGTCGAGAAGGAATAAATAACTCTGTTTTCTTTTGTTGCTGTTGCATAAATTCATGAGCAGCACCAATGGCGTTCGCTGTGCAACTACCTAATTCGCCTTGGGTATAAACTGGTGGACAAAGGGGTCTTAAATCTATACTTGGAGGTAAATTTACTGGTGGTTGAGGTGCATGTAATGCAGCACAAAACATGATGTCACGATGATCTGGTAGATCTGGAATCCATCCACATTTTTTATTTCTTTTGGCCATGTGTATACTCCTTCTTAATGAATTGTACTATGAAACTTTTTAACACACGACGAACATCCAGTTTTTTTTGAAGAATTAAATACTGTTGTAGTATTTTTACGTTTTAAATGCTTTGACATTTTTTTAAGTTTTTGCAAATCGAACTGTTTCATAAATAAAATCTTCCTTAAAACATTTCATAAAATCAGATTCTGGACAGGGTTCTCTTTTCTTCCCTTTTAATCTTTCATCTAATTTTTTTCGTTGTTCTTTTTCGGTTTTGGTTAATTCTCGCATATATTACTCCGAAAAAGAATAAATTAATTTTGCTCTATATTTCGGAACTGTCCATTTTTCTGGATTAACTGGTTCATAACATTTTTTATTTAGTAGAGTTTTATTATCTACAATTATGATATTCGTAATAAAAGAAACATCTTCAAAACTATTTGCTAATATACAGCTATGCGCCCACTTGCTTGCATTTGTTTCATTATATTCTAAATCCATTTTACCAGATAACCCAACACTATAACAATCAAATCGGCAAGAAGGATAATGACAATGACCCATAATAGTGTTTCTTCCATATGTTCTAAATAGTTTATCTAAGAATATTCCACCTTTCTGTCCTATCAGTTTTAGATTACCATGAATTAAATTCATGTTGGCAATTTTTTTCATTTGTTGTAATTCAATTATTTCAATTCCTAGATCTTGAATTCCACTAATAAATTTAAAATCTAATAATTCTGAAAGCTGTGGTATTTTATCTACTAAGTCTTGAAGAAATCTTTCATGATTACCGATTGTTAAAATTCTTCTCTTTGCCCACTTAGACATTTTTGTTAATAAATAATTGGTAGAAGAACTTTCTTTTAAAATCTTTTTCTCTATATGCATACTGCCATGTTTTACAAATTCGTGATGATTAATTGCTTTATTTTCAACAATATCTCCAAGACATGCAAAAATATCCGGTTGATAATCTTGTACGATTTGTTCTTGTATGTCCAAAACATTTCGGTCATGATAATCAGTATGTAGATCTGAATTGATGAAAGATTTCTCATCTGGATCTAAAACTTCTGTTTCTGTAATAACTTTATCAAAATAGGCAGTTGTGAATCCTTTAGAAGTTTTATGAATTCTACACATTACAATAGAATAATCTCCATGTTTGTCTACATTGACGATTATTAAACCTTGTTGCCAGGTTTTATATTGATGCTGCATTCTTCGATACTTTTTATAACCGCTGGGCATTGTTATCTTGACGGTTCTACCATCAGTAAAATCTTGCTGCTTGATTGTGGCTACGATATGTGGTTCACATAAACAACCAGGACTCGCAACACAGGCGAAGGTATTACTTTCTGTACATCTAGTATCAAACTCGTGTCTATGTAAATTTGTAATAGTGCTATTTTCGAAAAATTCTGAAGTAATAGATCTTGATAGTGGTGTATTGACATAGTCGGTTAAAAGATCTTGGTTAGTGATCGTTAATTTATTACCAAGTAAAATTTCTTTTCTTATAATTTCATGGTTGAGTTTTTGCTGTGCTAATGTTTTTAATTCTTCTTCTTTAGCTATAATCATGAGATTAGAAAAATTTTTCCAATTATAATTGCTGCTATCATCATCGTCTAAAAAATGCCCCACATGAATAATTTTATCAGCAGAGATGTGTTTGTTTAAATTTTCTATCAGTTTAAACATTCCGGTTCTGGCGTGTTTTCCATGTGTATCTCCGCATACAATATAAGTTCCTTTACTAAGCACTTTATTACTGGGATATGAAAATCCAATTTGCTCGAGTTCATATAAAGCTTTTTTCTTTAACTCAATAAATGAAATTGGTAAAGATCCATTAATGATAATTTTTTGTTGAAATTGTTCTTTAGTCAAACCTTTTAACACAACCGGATCATGTCTTGATACTTCAATAATACCTTTAACTAAATTATCAATATATGTTGAATCAACAATTTTTTGTAAAGGAATCTTTTTTTGTTTTTTTCTGGTTGAATAATCCTTTAAAAAACTATCCCAATCAGTTTCAATGAAAACATGTCGAACTGCATTTAACGAACGACCCATTTTTTTTGAAATTTCTTTATACGTAAGTTTTTGTTTGGTTTTTAAAAAATATAATTCCGCTTTATCTTTATCGTGCCAATAATTATTTTCTTTATTAACATCACTATTTTTTAAAAAAATATTCCAATTTGTTTGATAAAACTTGTACTTAACAAGATTTCCGCTCTCTATTTTTAATTTTTTTGCAATCTCAGGAAAAGTCAAATGAGATTTTGTTCTCATTTGATATAATGCTGTCAATGTTTCGTCGTTCCATCTATCTGTTTTAAAAACTGGCATGGAATCTCCTAATGATTTCTGGATAAATTAAAGTAATCAAAAAATGTTTTAATTACATTTAACATATTCTAACCCAACATCTTACTTCTGTATATTTTATAATTTATTCTTGTGTATAATTTAAACGAACAGATAAAAATAGTGAATTCTTTGGTGGTTTTGAGATTTATGAAAGATCATGAGAAGATAAAATAAATGATATGAATAAATTATAAAGTTGGTAATTTGGAAAGGATATCATATGAAGAGTTTTATGATTAATAATGAAAATTTACATACTCAATTAAAAATATTATCTGCTCGATCTAAGAAAAGCATAATTGAATTATTAGAAGAAGCTATAAAACTTGTGTTAGAGAAATATCATGAATAAGTTATGTGAATACGAATTAGGCGATAAAGATATTCTTTATGTGAGTAAATTATGTGAGTGTGGGTGTGGTCAAGAATTAATTAAAGAAGGGAATAGGTTTATACGCGGCCATAGTAATAGAAATGAAGAAATTAAGAAAAAACAACATAATTCTATTTATAAAAAATTTGGTAAATATCATGCTCTTCAATCAGAAATAGTACGAAATGTATTTGAATGCACAATGATGGAAAGATATGACGCCAAACACGCACTACAAGTACCGAAATTTCAAGAACAAGCAGAACAAACATGTTTTAAAAATTTCGGTGTAAGACATTCAATGCAATCTAAAAAAGTTCAAGAAACATATAAACGAAACTATAAAGAAAAATATGGCGCAGAAAATCCATTTCAATTAAAAAATATTAAAGAACAGATCAAACAAACAAATATAGAAAAAATTGGTGTTGAAAATCCGTTTCAATCAGAAAAAATTAAAGATCAGATTAGACAAGGAAATATAGAAAAATATGGTGGTCCTGCGCCAATGTGTTCTAAAGAAATTCAAGCAACATATAAAAATACATGTAAAGAAAAATTTGGTGTTGATAATCCATTTAAATTAAAAAAAATTCAAGATCAGATTAAACAAACCTGTTTAGAAAAATACGGAACAGAATATCCGAATAGATCAAAAATAGTTCAAGACAAAATTAAACAAACAAACATTGAACATTGGGGTGTTGATCACTGGGCAAAAACACTACAAGGAAGAAAATTACGCAGAATTAATAGTATTAAAAGGAGAGATACTCAATTAGCTAATGGTGAACCAGCAATGCCAGTTACTGGATATATAGAACGAATATGTTTAAATATTTTACAGCAGTATACAAAATATAATATTATTCGAAATGATCAATCTTTTAAATATGTTGTTGGAAGATATCCGGATGGTCATATTTCAGAATTAAAACTTTTCATTCAATTTGATGAACGGCAGCATTTTGAAGATACAGAAATGACTATTTATAAAGAAGATGATAATAATTGTACTCTTGAATTAGCATCTTTAGGATATATTGTATTTCGAGTCTCACTGAAAGAATGGAAAGAAAATCAAGAACAAATTATAAATCAATTTAAGGAACTTGTAAATGAAAATAATAGATAATTTTCTCCAAGAAGTAACTTCTTCTTTTCATTTATTTTTGGACCTTGACGGCGTTTTGGTTGACTGGGATCGTGGTATAGAAGCATTAGGTTATGGAACTGTAGAAGAAATAAAAAATAAACATGGTACCGATTTTATTTGGAAACTTCTTTCAAAAGAAGGAGAATCATTCTGGAAAAATTTAGAGTGGACGCAAGATGGAAAACAATTATGGGAATTTTGTCAACCATTTCATCCCACCATACTGAGCGCTCCGACTAATGACAACAGTAGCAGAACAGGCAAAATTATTTGGGTAAAACAACACCTTGGACCTGATGTAAAACTAATTTTAGAGAAATCAAAAGATAAACATAAACACGCTAAGCCCGGATATATTTTAATTGATGATAGACCAGAAAATATCAAAGATTGGAGAAAGCATGTGGGCGGTGGAATAGGAATCTTGCACAAGAATGCAGAAGATACTATTTCTAATCTAAAGAAAATACTAAAAAAGTAATGTAAATTTTTTTAGTGATTTTAGAACAAAATAAAAAGAGCGTGATTTATTTATACAAAGGAATATTTATGAATAACAGAAAATCTCAAAAAATTTCGCCTGTTAAGATAGCTTTGATGGAGCTTGTGATGTTTGGTGAATATAAAGTTTCAGATAAGATTGGTGTGTGTGAATTTATTGAGCGAATGAGTGATGATCAACTTGAAAATATAGCTGAAACTTTAATAGTTTTAGATTCTGAATCTGATCAAAAATCTCTTTTAGAAAATAACTACAACGAAGAATTAAAGAAAAAAAATAGTAGTGTATTTATGTCGGAATCAATTTTTGCAAAAAATAGAGATCAGCTTATTTTACAAGAAGCTGATGATTCTGGTACACCTGATGCTATGAAAATTTTAAAAGTAGGTGGTGTTTCTGCTCTTGGTCTATATATAATTAAACATCAAGCAGAGGATCCTGCAGAAGTTTCTAGAATGATGACAAATCTTAGACAGACTAATTTGCGGGCATATGAAACAGTAGCTGCATATGTTAGACATGTCACCAATGGAAAAATAGATCTCCCATCAATGAAAAAAACAAATGTAGCATTAACTAATTTACATAATGCTCAACAGGCAATGTCAAATCGATATAAAGCAAGAAAACCAATTACTCCAGCATTAAAGAATGCAATAGATAAAGCAAAAGATGAAGTTAAAACAGCTAAATCTTTAGATCTTAAAGGTGGCGCAGCAGGACTCAAACGAGCTGGGAAATATAGTGGTTTAGTAATTCTTGCTATGATGGGATTAACAGGATTAGCAATTATGCTAGTTCATATATATCAACAATATCTTTCTGATGCAGCAGTACACTGTAAAAATAAAAAAGGTAAAGAAAACAAAATTTGTATATTAACTTATAAAATTGAAGCGTGTGAGGTTGCGATACGTAAATGTAGAGAAGCTTTGGGTGGTTGTAAAGATAAAGCAAATCCAGAAAAATGTATTCATAGTGTACAAACACAAATTTGGAATTGGGAAAAGAGAAAACGAAAATATCAACAAAAAATAGCAATAATGGTTAAAGAAGAAGTAACACCACCACAACACCCATCTAAGAATCCACTAGAAGATCAACCTTCTAAAGATGGAAATATGACGGGTGGTGGTGTATTTAGATCTAAAGCTTAATTACTTCTTAAAATTATTTGAAATAGTAATGATACCGCTGGTAATTCTGAGATACTCGCTCTTCAATCCATCTTGAATAAGTTGTACTTCAAAAATAACATGAGCATCTTTAATCGGAATAGTTTCATCTTTGCTGGCGGCAAAAGGATTATATGGGAAAAGATTCAATGCAAGTTGTCCAGATTCATGTGGTTTAAAGTTCACAGTCATTGGACTTGACATCTGTTTATTTCCATCAGTTTCTGATACTTCACCTAATAAATATTCACCGCTTACCATTTTGAACATTCTGATTGCCATTGTATAGTCTCCTTGTTTTGTTTGATACCCTATAATTTAATCGATTTTTTAAAAAAGGAATCTTTTATGCTGACAATTCGGTCCATCACTGCAAATCTACGAAAAGGTCAATCTGCATTAAAAATTCGCGATCTATTTATACAGCTCAACAAAACTTATGATACAATCAAAGATAGAATAGAAATTAACGGATGTAAAAAAGAATCATCTAAAATTCTTATTTATCTCCTATGCCCATCTGAAAAAACTCCCAACGTAAAATATAATATTGTATTTGAACTTCATACAGAAGATAAAATTAATTTAGATACCCCATTTAAAGTTTATTCAAATTCTCCAAATTTTGGCTACAACTACGCTTATATTTTTAATAAATTAGGAAGTCTGTTGTGGCCAGAAAAATATCCTTCAGAATTTACTACAATAGTACCTAAGACCAGAAATCCTTTCTTTTTTGTAGGTTTTGATAAACACATATATAGCGGTATAAAATATATTGCTGATTATACTGTTGGTCAAATCGTTTCTGAATATGACGGTATAATACCGCAAGTCAAGTCATTCAATGAAAAAGTTAGAGAAATTGGAGATGTACAAGAAGAATTAAGAAGATATTGAATTATACCCCATCAAGAATTGATTAAAACATTTTGATTTTCTGTGTGTTTGTTCTTCCAATAAAGTTTCTTAGCAGCAATAATTGCAGCAATATGTTTAGGACTTTTTGGTTTACCTTTTTGACCAGCAGACATGTTTGCACAAGCTTCTGGACTAAGTTTCTTTCCTTTTTTAGCAGCAGAAATTGCAGAACGAGTTGCTTCTGAATGGTGATATCCAAGATGGTTCTTATTACCTTTTTGACCAGCAGACATGTTTGCACAAGCTTCTGGACTAAGTTTCTTTCCTTTTTTAGCAGCAGATATATTAGCACGATGTTCGAGAGTAAATGGTTTTCTTTTTTTACCTTTATTGTATTTTATACCCATATGAGCAGCTGAAAGTATAGCACAAACTTCAGGACTGCGTTTTTTACCTTTCTTAGCAGCAGAAATTACAGCACAAGTTTCTTTAGAATGATGATGTCCTTTTATTCCCTGACCACCACTAGTTACATTCGTCAAATTAAATTCAGCTTGTTTAAATAAAGCGATTAAAACTACTTCTTGTGCTAATGCTTCTATTTCTGAAGAACATTCTTTTAAAATTAGAATAATTGGTATCTGTTTATTATTCCATAAATTTTGAAGCCATATATTTATAGGTCTATTTCCTTTTCTTGCACCAGGTGAAAGATGTTCTTCTGGTCTTTTTAATCCCGCAGCAGATTTACCTACATACCTTAATTCATTATCTCGCGGATCTATTAATCCATAACAGAGAAATTGAGATATTTCATTCATGATATTTCTCTAACAAAAGTTTGATAGCTTCTTCTAATAATTCAATCATACTTTTTTTAGAACGACCAGATAATATTTTTAATTTGGTATGTAAATTTTCATCATTAATCATAAAACTTTTCATATGATATCCTTTCCAAATTACCAACTTTATAATTTGTTCAGATAAATTTTAAAATCATCTGAATAAATTAAAATCGGTGATTGGTTTTCAATATTAAGAAAGGTAAATTAACATGAGCATTTTAGCAAAAACAGATAGACAAGATTTAGTTTGGTCAATGCGAAAATCATTACTGGAGCAAGTTAAAACTTCTGGTATTCTTACAGAAGGAAAGAAAGCTGCTGCAAATGATTTTATTATCAATGAAGCTTCATATGAGCAACTTTTAAATCTTGCTTTTAATCCTGAGAGAGAAACTAATTATAAAAGTGTCGAAGTACTTGAGAAAGTAGCTCTCGAGACTTACAGTTCTATACTTGAATCTGAGAACTCTGAGGAAAAAAAAGAAGAAAAGAAACTTGAGAAAAAGGAAAAAGAAGAAGAAGCTAAAGAAGATAAGAAAGAAAAAGAAGAAGAAGCTAAAGAAGAAAAACTAGAAAAAAAACTAGAAGAGAAGCTTGAGAAAAAAGAAAAAGAACTAGAAAAGAAAGCTGCTGTTAAAGAATCTATCTTAAGTAAGCTCGAAGAAAGCGCTAAAGAAAAAGCTAAAGTAATTCTTGGTAAAATTAGAGATCCAGGAATGAAAAAAAAAGTTACTAAAGAATCAGCAGTGACTGAAGCAGTTAAAGATGTTAAACCCGGAATATTTCAAAAATCAAAAAATGCGATAATTCAGGGTACAAAAAAAACAGGCGAAATAGTACGAACGCATCCAAAAACAGCTGTTGTTACTGCACTCGGGACAGGTCTTCTAGCTGCTCGTGCCCTTAAGAAACGTCGTGAAAGACAAGCAGCTAAAGCAGCTGAAGCTACTGCTGCTCTTAGTCAAGCTTAATCTTATTCTGCGAAAAAATTAAAAGACTCTGGAATTCTTTCATTAGAATTCCAGAGTCCTTTTTCATCGCTAACTTTTTATATTAAGAATCTTTTTAGCAGCTTCAAGTAATGTTGGATTTGATTTCATCAACGACATAAATATATTAACTTGTTTTGTTTTAGCATTTTCAGATAAGTAAATTAATCTGAGACCCAAAGGAATTATTTCTTTTGCTGATTTAATTAATCCGTTAAATAGTTTACTTGTAATATCAAGTTCAAACGAAACTATTTGATTCTTTAGATCGAAATTATTATTTCTGAGATCTTTCAATAATTCATTTAGTATTGAAGACATTAGAGTATAACATTCAATTTTTGAAAGTAACGTAATATCTGGTAATGGTGTACCCATAAAGAATGTTTTTGCATTCCATTGACAAAATAACTTTTTGTACTCTGTAAATTTACTTGCGTACTCATTACCGATATGACCACTAGCTAAAGTTAATAAATCAACAGTTTTAATATCACTATTAATTTCCATTTGCGTTAATGCATCAGAGAAGTACGTCCACGATCTTGGACTTGCCCAAGGTTTAGACTCTAGTGGTTCTGATTGCAGAAGTTCCGGATAAAATTCAATGAATGAAATAATATCTGGACGAACTCCATATATGTGAGCGAAGTTAGTAATCCAATCACTTGCTTCAGCTTTAACGTCAAGAATAAAGAAACGGTTTACAATAGGTGCCATGATAGGTTGTGCACCTGCTCTATCACTAGATCGATTACCTGCAGCTACCATTACGAAGTTATCAGGCATCCGCTTGTTGTGTATTGACCTATAAGTTAAGAGCTGAAAGAAGTAAGTTTGAATTGTTTTAGTTGCTAAATGTATGTCGTCTAAGAACAGAATAATTCCTTTATCTTTCTTTGGTTGAATTCTCATGTTCTCAGTCGAATAGAATTCTGGATAAGACCAATTCTGAAAATGACTTTCATTTTTTAGATCAGGCTTTGGAAGACCAAATTGTTCGGGAAGCATGGTTCCCAAGTATTGTGGATTCAATCCCATCTCTAACTCTTCTGCAATCTGAGTAAGAAGATCTGATTTTCCAATACCTGGCGCCCCAGAAATTAAAATTACACTACTATTTTTTCCTTCTTTTACAGCTTTCTGTTGCTGTAAAATATTGTTAGTAATGTATTGCTTAGATTGGTTTAAGATTACTTCTGTTGACATCTAGACTCCTCAAACAAAAAAGCATACAACTCAAGCATTTTTGGATTACCATGTTCAAGATCATTTTTGATATCATCTTTAGTAAGTCCAATATCTTCTAAAGCATCTTCAATTCTCTGACATGGAATATTTTGATAATACCAATCTTTTAATTCTTGTATTTTCTTTGAATCAGGTATTTTCTCTGAATTAGGTATTTGATCATCAGATTCTTCTGTAATATAAGCACAGAAATCACATACTTTTTGATCTGTATCTGGTGTTCCAGATCCGGCATTTTGGTGGGGAATTATATTATCAACTAACCATTTTTTAAGTTTCCACCATTTAAACAAACATTCATTCCCACTTGATTGACCAGTAGATACATATATTGTTTTTATTTCATCGCTGAAATCTGGTTCAATATAGTTACTACCATTATTAATTACATGCATTAATCTAGAATACATTTCTGCATCTAGTGAACTGGTGTAAATTATAAAACTTGTTGAAGAACTATTGCTAACTAAACTAAGATGTGTTTTCATTATAATTCCTTTTTTTAATGATTTGAATGATAAAATTTTTTAATTCGACCCGATATATTAATTTTTAGATAATCTTCTATATATTCTAATATATCAAATCCATCCATGTGAGTACTTATTTCTAAAGCGTGTTCTAATTTATCGATGTGCCATCCAGGCCAATCAGAAAAAGATTCTAATCCAAATTTTGGAGCTTCTGTTCTATAGTTAATAATTTGATTAATTTGATTTTCAGTTAAATCTTTTGTAAGAAAAGTAAAACTACATGAACTACTATTACTTACTAAACCGTTTCTTGTTTTCAAAATACGCTCCTGATTGCGCCTATCTCATCGGTCCATAAAATTTTTTTACATCTAATACATATTAACATTGTTTCACCAACCATACCAGGAACTTGTTCAAAAAATTCATCTGTATTACATGTTGAACATTTTTTTGGGATTGGTTTATTTTTTATACCAAGTCGTTTACATTCATCTTGAATTTCAGCTTCCGCTTGATCCATGACTTCATCGCCTCTAAGAACATATCCATTATTAGACATTGATTACCTTTCCTATAATTCCTTCGGTTTTAAAATCTAAAACTTTCAAATAAATTCTTGGAATTCTTGATGGTAAAATCTTTTGAGATTCTTGAAGATCAGAACACATATCAGTAAGGGATAATACCAAACTAACGAATGTATTATTATTCTTTTCAAACTCTAAGACTTTATTGAATGCATCTTTATGTGAAGTTCCGCCGGAATGTCTTCTTATACAAAGTTCGTCAACATCATTCTTTGTTAACTTGTCTTCATAGAGCTTATCCCAACGAACTTGAGAATCATGTTTTATTACGTAGATATTTTTATAATAGGAATCTGATTGTTGTGCGATGTCTACCGCTTTACTAATATCTTCATCTAGCATACTCCCGGACTCGTCGATCAATAAAACTAATGTTCCATAAACTTCTTCCTCAGTAATATTCGCTAAGTAAGGCATTGTTGGGTTGCACAGCCATGTAATGCGCGGACGAGAGTAATTGATGTCTCCCTTTTTCTGTAATTCAATTAAGATACTATCTCCAAGAATTACATCCCAAGGAACTTTAACCGAGAACATCCGTTTGATAAATTTTTCAAATGAAGAACTTTGAAAACCCCTAGACAAGATTCTGGTTTCAAACATAGTCTTAGCTAAATCATCATTAAGCACTTCATTTGATTCTTTAGCTTGATTGGTTTGATCAGCCTGTGGAAATTCTATGATAATTTTTTTGATGATTTTTTTATTGCGTTGCAGTTCTGTTTTAGTAACTTTGATTTGAGAATCGTCTGGAATATTATTATTCGATAGTCCAATGCCGCCTAAAAAATCTTTATATGATTGTTGAGATTCTTTCTTTGTATAGCTTCCATCTTTCTGGAGTTTTTCATAAATTTCTTCTTCTATGAGCCCAAACAAATCTTCGCTGAATAAAACTTTATTTTTGTATCTATCTAGTTGCATAACTGCAAGATTTACTTGATCATCAAATCTCTCATTTTCTAGATTATAAAGAAAACCATTTAAAAAATAATCTATACTATATTGCCATAAAATTTGGTCTTTTCCTTCTCCTCTTTTCTTATGCATGAAGATATTATGTCCAACTTCATGCAACAAGACAAAAGTTAATACAGATTGAATATTGGTATTACATTCTTTAAAAAATGAATCATTTGGGTTTATGTAAATATATGAAAAATCCGTGCAAGCCGGAGCATTTAACGGGACTTGTTCAGTTAAAATAACTGGATAATTTAAAGAACATAGCCCAAAAGGCAAGTAAATATCTGAACGAAGAAATGATTCTGTAATTTTTTCAATCGTGATGTAAATATTTGAAAATTTATGATAATCTTTTGTTTTAGTTATATCCATTTTTAGTTTTTTCCTTGATTTAGCACTAACAAAAACTCTTTAAATCTTTGAATTTCTTTATCTGGGTTACTAAGAAATTTTTGCTCTGGAATGTAATAAATCATACACCCGAGGATTGAAACTATTCCTAATTGTCGTTCTTGATCATAATCACTTAATTCATCATTTGGTTTGAAATGATATGGTTCAAGAACTTCAATACATAAATTATATTTTGGACTATATCCGTCTACTGATTTACCTTTGATTATTTTTGATATATTTCGATTATTTCTAAGTAACTCTATTCCAATATTATTTTTAACTTGATCAAGAATGAATTTTTCATTCTTTCCTTCTAAAACATAATCAAGTCCATTTTCTTCTATATATTTCTTTCGAGACAAACTCATTTTAAATATTGATTCTTCTGAATGATGTTTTCCTGTCATCCCTTTGTGATTTTTGTGATTTATTGACATTTTTAATTTTGTTTCTTGTGAATGATGTTTTCCTTTCATTCCATTACTATTATTTATTGACATTTTTAATTTTGTTTCTTGTGAATGATGTTTTCCTTTCATTCCTGCATTATTGTTTATTGAATTTTTAAATCTTGTTTCTTGTGAATGATGTTTTCCTTTCATTCTGCCGCCGCTTTTAGACATTTTTAATTTTGCTTTTTGTGAATGGTATTTTCCTTTCATTCCTGCATTATGCCCCTTGATAAATTTATTTTTCTCATTAGTTGCTTCCTTGCCACAACCACATGCGCATAAAGGTAATTTCTTTTTAATAGAATAAATGATATTCTTAAATATTGATTTTTTTATCTTCATAAAATGATTTTAAACTTTCTGGTATTTGTTTACCATTCTTTTCAGCTACATATAATATTGCTTCATTTACTATATGTTTAATTGATTTATTTGATTCTGCAGCGACAATTCTTAAAAGTCTATGTACGTCTTCATCTATGATAACACTTTTCATTGCGGCTCCTTAATAATATAAAGTTAAGATTTTAATTTATTCATGTGAAAATAAAAACTTTCCGAAAAAAGAAAGGAACAGATTTTACTCTGCTCCTTTCTTGGTCCAACCAGATTAAGACAAATTAAGTCTCAATTCTGGCTGCACTTGCGCACCGAATAATGTTATCGGTCGCTGCTGTGATGAATGCGTTTCTTGGCAATTCTGGGTTTCCCGACTCCCACCATGTGAAAGACGCATTGTTTTTCGTTCTGATGATTTTGCCAATCCCAAGCAGAGTTCCGGCCTTACCGAACACACCCTTCTCATCGATGGCGCTAAGTGTAGTATCTCCACCACGCTTAACCCAACGAATACCATCAGCGTCGACGTGCTCACCGTGAGCATCTCGAAAACGCTTGACTTGATACTCATTGACAAATTGGTTAAATGGCGTATAATGTTCATCAACATACGCCTTCACCACACCATTTAATGAATTCAGATTGGAATAACGAAGACCCAGTTCCCGGG
>Ga0031655_10000275_pt1 | contig 32606 bp, 43 predicted proteins | sample FrelakmetHBP12HB_FD_55187 | JGI IMG/M metagenome (GOLD analysis project Ga0031655, IMG submission 55187) | Freshwater lake sediment microbial communities from the University of Notre Dame, USA, for methane emissions studies -HBP12 HB | ecosystem: Environmental > Aquatic > Freshwater > Lake >... | reverse complement strand
AGAAACAATTGTACCTGTATCAATTATAAAACCTTCATTACCTAAAATAGATCCACCACTCGGTGATCTCATGTATTCAGCAGTACATAAAAATGGTATATAATAGTCACCTTTCGGTAAAGACTCTCTACGTGCAAACGGTGGTTTTTTAAATAAATTAGGGTCAGCCTTTAATTGTTCCATTAATGTGGGACTTAAACTACCTTCTATAAAATCAACGGCATCTACCTTTTTTACATNAAAANCAACAGTGTGNTTTATGTTTTCACGTCCNNATGGGGACCAATCTGTACATTTAAACAAATCAGAATCCAATTTTAATACCATTTTTCTTTCTGGGGGTATAAAGTCAAAACCGACATCTACCTTTCTTTCTTTTTGAAAAATATAAGCATTTTTTACACCATCATATGTAAATGTTATATCTTTAGTGGTGAGTTCAGCTATTATTTGTTTCGAAAAATTGTAAAAATATATTGAAACATTATTTGTTGGTAAACCAGCATTTAATGTACGTACCAACATTGTAATACCAATACCACTCCGTTTAAACAATTTAGCAACGTTAAGGTCCATTGGTGTTAAAATAAATGTATCAGCAGTATCTGTGTATGATTTTCTATTTGAAATAGCAAATTCCATATTTTCAGATGTAAAAATAGGTTTATCTGTAGCAGCTATTGACGGTACTTTACCTTTTACATAACTATTTAATTTTTCTATTATAGAAGGGCGGTCTAAAATTATTTGATTATAACCTTTTTGACCAAAAGCGTTTAATTTGGTAGTTTGTTTGTCAAGTAAATTAGCTAATATTTTATCAGCCCAATCAGCTAGTACACCATAATCCCCATGTGCAAATTTTTTAAACTGTTCAGTACCTTTTTGAAACGATCTATAAGCACCCCCGATACCTTTTGCAGCTCTTGCAATTGTTCCAATAACACCACCGTTTGGAAGTTTAGTAGCTTTTTGTTCTTGAGCTGGTGCTTCGTTAACTAGATATCCAATATATGTTTTTGACTTGTTCTTCGGGTCACTTGATAGTTTTACCATCACAAGTTTTTCACTATCCTCGAACACCTTATCTAGTTTCTTAAAAGCCATACTATTATTTATTGATTTCGTGTAATTATGTTATATTATTAGGTATGAGCGATAGAGTAAAACATTCATTACTACCAACAGCGAATAGCAATATTCCACGTACAGAAGAAGAAAAACAGCGAATTATTGATAATGCTACAGTTGCTTACGAAAACTTCTTAGACGCACTATGCATTGACTGGCGTAATGATCCTAACTCAGAAGGTACACCGAAACGTGTAGCTAAGGCTTATGTTTGTGACCTAATTAAAGGATGTTATGATTTACCTCCAAAGATTACATCGTTTCCAAGTGACGGTTACGATGGTATTGTAAGTCAGTGCAACATACCAGTAACATCGATGTGTAGTCACCATCATTTGGCATTTACCGGTGTAGCTCATGTTGGTTATATTCCAAGTGTGGAGGGTCGTGTTGTTGGGCTTTCAAAGCTTAATCGTATAGTTGAATATTACGCTCGTAGACCTCAAGTTCAAGAAGGTTTAACGATGCAAATTCACAAAGCCATTGATATGGTTTGTGAAAAGAATAGGGGTGTAGCAGTTGTTATCAAATGCTCACATACATGTGCTTGCCATAGAGGTGTAAAGCATCATGGTGCAGTAATGATTACATCTAAGCTATCAGGCAGTTTTCTTCATGAAGTTGATTGCCGTAAAGAGTTTTACGACTTCATTGCTTCAGCTGAAAGATCTAAAGCTTAACTAATAACGTTAGTTTTTCTAACGTCAATCAAACCACCTAACTTTTCTATAAAGTCTTTGCCGAGGAGTACTTGCTCTTCGTTTTGTGATCTATCTGTAATACTAAAAGGTGTATTAGGGTAGTCTTCGTCCCCTATTGATATATCAAACAATACGACAGGACGTTTTTCTATATTACCTGATCCTATATTGATATCTATTAATTCCTGTAATGGTTTTACTATTTCACAGTTATCTATAGTTCTGAACTTTACCTTATTCCCATTATATTCGATATCAGTACCGTGTAAGACGTTATAGGCCCCGTTGCCACTATCTACCTTGGCTTCTACGGGGCCTATTTCTTTAAACGTAACAGTCTCTTTAAGACCTAAAACTTGTTCAAAAAATAACTTGAATGGGATCACCCAATTATTTATTGAATATTAAGCAGCTTTAGCCTTAAGTTCCTTCTTACGCTCCTGGATCTGCTTACGAAGAACGCGAGTAAGCTTACCAATTTCTAGTAATGACTTACGTGCACGTGCTGCAGCGGATGCGTTATTTTTATCCATAAACTTTACGATCTCTTCCTGAAAAAGGGTAAAGTTGCTGTTGAGTGATGTGATATTATCGTTCATACAGCAGTATTTTATAGTATAAAACTATGTAATCAACTACCGCAAATTTAAATATCAGAGAAATCATCCTTCACACCCATATCGTAAAACTTAGCTATATCTTTTGCTGTTTTTTTAGCAACTGAACTCGTTGAAAATGGGTCGTACGATATGCCATACGTATNACTACCCAACCTTACCATTCTTATAAAACCAGCTTTAAAAGCTGTAAACAAACTCTTTGTCATGTGTGGAAATAACTGGCGCAGGGCTCCATCATGACCAAACATTGAAGTTATAGTTATAAATTTACCATCTTTTGTCACCCAAAAACCGTACGGAGCATTTTTAGGTAATTTTGAAAAACCTGTTTCTACTATATATTGCGCTGTTTGCTCTAATGGTAATTGTAATTGATTATCAGCTACTGGTGCAGTTGGTGATGATATACTTGTAACTACTGAATCTGCAGGTACTACGCGTGCACCGTTTTTTTTAGCATACCAATTAAGCAAACCAACAACCCGGCCCAGACCTTTTTTACGTGCATATACAGCTATTAATTTAGCCAAGGCATAATCCGGTGACGTTGCTTTCATATTACCTACAATTTTATTACCTAAAACACCAGCATACTCAGGGTACACCTTAGCTTCAACTTTATAAACTTTTTCTACAGACTCAGTTAACTTTTTTTTCATCTCACCCCATACAGGGTAAAATTCTTTAAAAGTAAAGTTTTCTTTTTTAAGAAAGTCTCTAATCTGTTTTGTGGTCATATCTTTAGCAGCTTTTTTAGCAGCACCTAATACACCTTTTTGGTGTTTCTTAGCGCCCATTACTGCGCCAAAGAATCTTCTTTGTTTTTCTGACTTAGCTGGCATACTTTTATTTATGTTTTTCACTGTTAAATTAACTAAATAATAACATGAGAATTACCGGTAATGATAAAAACGAAATTTTTAATAGATATAGCCAGTTAAATGAAGATGTTGGTCTTGGACCAAACACACCATCAAAAGGTACATTAGGTGTGACAACAATTGGCAATTCAAACACAGCTGCTGCTAATGCTGCAAAAGGCACGTCAGCAGCAATGGGTGCAGGGAGTGGCAACGTTATTATGCAACCAAACAACTCACCAGCTCCTGGAGCAGAAGAAAGTTGTGAAGAAGAAGCTATTGAAATGGCAAAGGGTCAGTTATTAAACGCTGCTCATAAAGCAGTTGAATTGTTTGAAGTTTTACACACTAATGGTTATTTAGAACCTTGGGCAGCTTCAAAAATTACCATTGCAGCCGATTACTTAGAAAAGGTTGCTGACTATATGATGTACAACGCACAGGCTCACAAATCAGAACACGAAGAGCCAGAAGTTGTTGAAATAGAAACAGAAGATTAACCAATCTTTCTATCAAATAGTTTTTTAATAATTGGTATGTACTTACCGTAAAGGTCTGTTACTATTTGTTTACGAACAGCGTCACTACCTTTCTTATACATGTCTCTAATTTGAGTAGCGCTGGTAACGTTCTTACCTAACACTGAAAATGTTTCAGTTGGTGCAGGCATAATGTAAGCATGCTTATCTAGTGTTTGGCAGTTTACTTCGTCACGATATGGTTGGAAATAGCTTGGCATACCATCTTTTTTAGGCTTGAAGTTAAATCTTGAACTCTCACCTTCCATGTCTTTTTTACCAACTGCAAATATTAAAATGGTAGAATCTTTTGCAAACTTGTTTACCAATTCAGGTACTGTATAAGGATTAACAGTTTTAACCACGTCTTGTGGATCAGCACCACTAGCAACAATTGTTTGGAGCTTTTCGTCAAAATTTAAAAAGTGTTTAGCCGGATCAAACTTAGCTGGTCTATCTGAAGTAGCAATATACACCTTAGCTTGTGGAAATTGTTCTTTTAACTTTTGAAATACTGCTTCATGACCTTTATGAAATGGTTGAAAACGGCCTGGGTAAATAACAATTACTCTTTTATGCTCAGGTAAATGGGTACCCACAACCATGTTTGTTAATTCGTTAAAAAGGGTTACCTTACCTTTTACAAGGAAATTTTCCATTGGGCCGTAAGGTTTTGGTGTCATGTACATGCCATTATCACCAGGTATATAAGGTGGGTCTGTATAAACGCTTCTCCTTGGCATTGATGTTCTTTGTGGGTTAGCTTCAGGTATGTCTAAGTTAACACCTTCCCCTTCTTCACTTTCTTCTGGGGTTTTACGGAATTGAGATTCGAGGCCTTTTAAAATAAAATTACCAGTAACTTTTACCGGGTTTGGTGATATTGATAAATCTCTTATAACAATACCTTCATGTTTATCAGCTTCACCCATTTCACTGTTAACAACCTTTAATAATGCATCACCTAAAACTCTTGTTGCATGGTAAATAGCAGCACCGTCAATTGCAGTTTTAAAATCTTTTTTATTTGCAACAAATTGTTCTAAAGGGGTACCATTTAGAACATAAACATACACCTCTTTGCTGAGAGCACTTACAGTTTTACCATTATTAAGTTTTATTGTTTTCTTAACCGGGTTAGTAGCTGTTTCTAATCTTTTACGTAAAGTCTCTTCACTTTTTTGTCCATTTTGAATGACTGTAAAAGGTTGGTTTAAAACAGAATTATAATCTGGTGTTTTTTCAAGTTTTGCTGGCACATCACCGAAAACTTTAAAGTTATGTTTTTTAGCTACTTCATTTAATTTTTCGATTAATGTGTTTAAAGTATTTTTATCATAGCTAACTTCCATACTTGCACGTCTATTTGGTGTGGNTTGGTAAAACTTGTTAATACCATGTATAGCTAAAAAGTCTTGATCATATGTTAATACATTTGTACGACCTTGTACAAATTCAGTGTTGAAAAACAAATTTGGGTCCGTATAAAAGCCTAACTTTTCTAACTCACGTGAAATGCTTGGAATAGCAGCATTCATAATAGCTAATGTTTTTTCACCAGCTAATACCATACCATGCCCTTCACCAAACCTATCCTTTAAATCCTTTATTGTAATACCTTTTACATCGAGTGGCTTCATTGAGCCTCTGTCCAATGCAAATTGCCAGATCGGTGTTTCTTCTGAACCAGTATTTACGAGTTTAATACTCACATTAACACCATCAATCTTTAAAGATGCACTGTGTCTTCTTAAACTATTATACGCTTTATTAAAAAACGAAATTAAATCTTTACCGGTTTTAACAGTAAGTACATCAAATGGATGTGCCATGTGACCAGCTGCACCCCCTTCGGTTAAAAAATATGATTTAAAATTGTTCATCTAAATAACCTCTTTGATACGAATAATTCACCGCTACCTGCTTTTACATCATCACCTTTAAATGCGCTTGGCGTATTTTCTGGGTCTAGACCGGTTGGTATTTTAAACCATTCCATATTACCTGCCACATTGCAATTTATTATGAAACCACCTGGACCTGGTTTGTTTAATATTTTGATAATTAATGTTTTCCAGAGTAAATTTTTAGCTAACTCTTCACTAGATTCTTTCTTACCAAGGTAACCATAAACTAAATCAATGTTTTCATGTATCTGTTTAAAAATATCAAAATTAGATAACAAATACGGGTCGTCAACAGCCTTGTATAGTTTGTTTAGCTTTTCAAATGATTTATTTAAATCTTCAAAATTAAAGTTCCCAGGATCAGCTATTTTACCTTTACTTTTACCTTCTGGCATAGCAATCTTTCCCATTAATGTTCCCATTCCAAGCACTGTATTTATAGCAATATTATTTTGTTTACCTGCACTTTCACCAGCTGTTCTAAATTTACCTATCTTTATATAAAGATCGTTCATTGGATATGCTTTTACTTCAACACCAACATCTCCAACTGCAATATCAGCTTTGCCAGCTGCTTCATATCTTGTATCTCTTACACCTGGATTTGATTTTTTAAGAAACCAATACATTGCTAACTCACCATTACCAGAACCTTTGGTTTGCCCTTCCGCTTTACCCTTTTTAGGTGGNGCAATTTCAAATAAACTTGACCAAACTTTTTTATTCAAATCACCAACAATATGCAGTTTTGTACTGTTACTTGGCAATTGAATACCTGTAATTTTTTCTAAATCGCTTTTGTCGCCAGGGTATCTATTATAGATAATTTCATCGTATGAAGCATCTATTACTGGAGTTTTTTTTGGTTTAGGTGGTGGTAAAGCAGATTGTTCTGGTCCAGGTATATTAGCATCCTGTTCAGTCAAGACATTTTTGAGAATAGTAGCTACATTCTCCAAATATACTTTGTCTAACGATTTATACATTATTCAGTTCCAACATCAAGATCGGCTGAATAGCTCTTCATAATGCTGATTAAAGTGTTAATAATTTCGTTTGCGTTATTTTCGTTTATTTCTGGTAATTGTGAAACTTTAAAGCGATCTTCATCGCTTAACTTCATCGTTAAAGCTTTCTTAAGCATGTTACCCATTGTTGCAATACCAGCAGGAACGTCTGGTTGTTCAGGTTGATCTTCTACTGGAGCTTCTGGTGCACCGGTAGGTACTTGAGGAGCTGGAGCTGGGGGTGATGAAAAGCCTTCTGGGGGTGGTGCAGGCATAGGAGGTGGTGCATCTTGTTCGTTGACAAGCTTAGCATTATACTGTTCGATAATATGTAAAAACTTTTTCATGTATTAATTGTTTTTGCTATTGTTGCAATTTTAGTAGCTAATGCTTTCATTAAATCCCCGTATGCAGAATTCATTTTTGCTTGAGCACCAATGAAAGGTAAATTAAATTTACCAGGTTTTGTTGCTAATCGACTAGCTAAGTTAATAGCTTTTTCCTGCCCGGGTGTAATACCTGTTGGATCTGTTTGCTGAGCTACAGAACTATCCTCTGCATCTTCATCATAATCTTGCTTGTGCTTGTGTTTACGGTTGTACTTGCTTTTATCTTTAAAAGCTTTTTCTGGAGGCGGCATTTTTTTACGAATACCAGACATTACTTCTTTCTGCATTATTTTATTAGCTTTTTCCGTAAACATATCCATGTTATTATTTATTAGATTAAGAGCTGTTTAGTTTTTAGCCTATTTAAATAGTCATCACTTAAAAACGTTAATTCATGACGTTTTGCAAAAAGCTTTATTTTTTGCAAAGTAAAGTCTTTAGAATTAGTTGTTTTAACTTTTTGATTACTCTCGTTTAACAGTAAAACATACATATCTTTTGACTGTTTGATCTTACTGTATTCTTCAGTTATTTTAACTACTCTAACAGGCAGCATCTTTTCTAACTTGTCGAGTATCTTCTCTATTAGCTGTACTATTTCTGTTGGTTTACTATAATCATTTAGCTTACCTACCGGTAAACCATTGATATTCAACAAGATAATTGGCTTACCTATTTTAGAACCGTTGAGTAATGTCTCACAAACATAGTGTATAACGTAGTGGTAGAACAGACGTTTTACATCTTTGTTTGTTAATGGTTTGTTAAGCAACCCATACTTCTTTAAATCATTAAAAATATTGGTTTGTATATTGNCTACAAAAAGATGATTGATGTCAATAAACTTTAAGTTATGACTATGAGTCTCTTGGACCATATCATATTTTAAAGTTTTTCCAATAATGATCTAGGAGCTCTCCCGATTCTACAGTTTATGATTCCGTTGTAAAAACCGTCCTTGAGTAATACATCATTATCAAATTGAAGTTTTGCCTCATAATACGCTAATTCAAATTTGCTGTCACAAAACCTTAATATTTCGAATTTAAAGTTTTCAATCCCATGCTTAACAATATCTTCGTTTAACTCTTTTGATGATGATGTNTAGGTTTTCCAATCTGTTTCAGCATCAAAATGTCTNTTGTTCTTTTTACCNTTTAACGGCTTAAGTTTTTTAACCGTTTTTATTTGTTTCTTTCCAATATACTTCTTACCATCAATTAAGTTTGTGATAACGTAAATAAAGCCGTATTGTAGTTGGGTTTCCTCAACAACTAAATTTGTTTGCCAGTGACCTAAATCCATTACTTCTTTCTACGTGTTCTTTTTGGGAACCGATTAACAGTATTGCGTCTAGCCATTTTACCACCGTATAATGACGATGGTACTCTCATGTCTCCAGGAGCGTACGCATCTGTACCTGTTGTGCCAGTAGCGCTACCAGTGGTATACATGTTAGGTGAGTTACCAACTGCACCACCTCTACCTGCTGTGTTAGGAATTGTGGCTACGTAATTAGGGCCACTTTCCTTAAGAGCTTTAATAAAAAATTTTTTGTATACTGGGTTGATTTTCAATTATTAATATTTATAATTGTTTTGTGGAAATATTAGAAAGATATATTCAGGAGATCACAGAAGATCTGAAATTAGATGAATTTACTATAAAAGATGCATCTCTCAAATCTCCTGGTCGTAAACACTTCTGGGTTAGCAGATTAATCAACCACAAGCGCAATCTCTATAAACTCGAGGCACAACTAGAAGAAACACTTGGAACTCTAGTAAATGAAGTACAATCTCAAGCTGTAATAAAGTTATCCAAAGATTCAGTAATTACCGCAGCTCAAAACAATGATCTTATAAAGAATTTAAAATTACAAATTAAAGAAGAAAAACTTATTATAGAGTTTTTAGAAAAAACAGAAAAATCATTTTCATCACTTACCTACGATATTAAGAATATCATTGATATAATAAAGCTCGAACAAATGTAATGATATCATTCGAATATTTTCCAAATAGAAAATTATGCAGAATTTTCGGAGATAAATTCGATGAAATAAGAGAGTGTTATAGTGTAAAAAATGAAAATGCATTTTTCATGAGAAGGATGGGCCGTGGTTTTGTACCATCAAGAATTTACTGTATAACTCCAACAGGTCTTTTCGAACCAGGATTATTTTATGATATTTTAAGGTACATCAAAAATGTTTACCCAAACGAAGAAATAAAAACAGATGATAAGATACAGGATGTTGTAAAACCTGGAATGAAAGGTGCTTCGTTATATACCAGGCTAAATTTAGAATTAAGAGATTACCAACAGGATATAATTAACCAATCATTTTTATTTGGTCGTGGAATTATAAAGCTAGGTACCGGCGGTGGTAAAACCCTTACTATAGCTTCATTACTTTCCTCTTTTTTTGAAAGTAAAAACAAAAAAATGAAATGTTTATTAGTGGTGCCGGATTTAACACTCGTATCACAAACACACAAAGATTTTATTGATTATGGAGTTCCTTTTAAAACAACAAAATGGACAGGCTCTGTTGAACCAGATTTTACCGCTAATGTAATTATAGCCAACATGGGTGTATTACAAAGTAGATTTGAAGAAGAAGATTGGTTAAAAGATGTAGATATTTTAGTTGTGGACGAGTGCCATAAACTAAAGAAAGGTAACAAAATATGTAAAATTATCAGTTCCATAAAGACTTTCCATAAATTTGGCTTGACGGGATCACTTCCTGACAACAAAATCGACGAATGGAACATTGTGGGTAAATTGGGAAATGTGTTTTACGAAAAGAGTTCCTATGAACTACGTACAGAATCGTACCTAACTAATGCGGAAATAAAGATAGTAAAAATAAAGTACCAAAATAAAGTTCCAAATATCGTTGGAGCAAACAAGTTCAGAACGGAACTTGACTTCATTTACAGTAACAGGTACAGGAACGAAGTTATCAAAATTATTAGCGATAAATGTAAAAATAACATTTTGATACTTGTAAACCATATAGTTCATGGCGATATCTTACTAGATTATCTCAAATCCAACTTACCAGACCGCAAAGTTTATTTTATTCGCGGTGAAGTTGAAGTGGGTGAACGTGCTCGCGTTGTAAAAGAGATGGAAGATAATGATAACGTTGTATGCATAGCAATTAGCGCAATATTTTCTACTGGTGTTAACATAAAAAACCTGCATATGATCATTTTTGCATCAGGAGGTAAAAGTTTTGTACGAACTATTCAATCAATTGGTAGAGGATTACGTTTAAATCCTAATAAAGACAAGTTAACTATTATAGATCTTGCAGATGACCTCAAATATAGCTCACTTCACAGCCAGAGACGACAAGAAATATACACGGAAGAGAAGATCCAATACAAAATTGGTGAGATAGTTGAAAAGCTTTAATAGTAATATATTATATACCCATGGCTAAAAGAGGTCCTAAACCAAAAAAGACTGAATACTATATTGACCCAGCTGTATTTAAACAACAATTAGTTGAATATTACAAAGATAGTTCAAACGAACGCGTAATTGCTGAGTCAATTAACAAGATTGCTGTTGGACTGAGCTATTCATCAAACTTTATTAACTATACTTACAAGGATGAAATGATTGGAGACGCTATTGTTAAGATGTACACCGCAGTTAAGAATAAAAAGTTTGATGTTAACTCAGAACACAACCCGTTTTCATACTTCACTACAATTGCTTTCCATGCCTTTATTAACAGAATCAAAAAAGAGAAGAAGCATACAGAAGCTTTAAACGAATATAGGAGTAGATTTTACGAAGAAGAGATGGCTAATAGCTCAGATGCTAACATTTACATCAAGCCAGATAGTACCAACGATGAAGATGGTAGTTTTATTTTTGAATAATGTCCAAGATAGCAATATTTTCTGATTTACATTTAGGAGTACACCAAAATTCAGTGTTTTGGCACAATATATCTCTGGAATGGTGTGATTGGTTTAAAAACAACATCACAGAAAGAGGAATTAAAGATGTAATCTTTTGCGGCGATGTTCACCATTACAGGGATGAGATTAATTTACATACATTAGCTGTATCTAATAAGTTTTTTAGCAATTTAGAAAACTTTAACGTTTACGCTATCACTGGTAACCACGACTGCTATTATAAAGACACATCTGAAATTAATAGCTTAGCTGTTCTTAAAGGTAGAAAGAATATACACGTATTTGATACGTGTACTACTATAGATGTACAGGATAGAAGATTTACTTTTTGCCCTTGGGGTACAAAGTTACAAGACATACCAAACAGTGACGTTATATTTGGCCATTTCGAATTACGTAACTTTAAGATGAATGCATTTAAAGTATGTGATTCAGGTGATAGTGCTGAATTACTAACATCAAAAGCACCTTTAATTTTTTCCGGGCATTTTCATTTACGGGATGAAAAAAAGTTTACTAACAGCACCATTGTTTATGTTGGTAATCCTTTTCAGATGGATTTTGGAGATGCTTACCAGCATAAAGGTTATTACATACTTGATACAGATAATCTTTCTTACGAGTTTGTTGAAAACCCAAACACCCCGCAACATATAAAGGTATACCTTTCAAAACTAATCACCTTAAAAGATATCGACAAGGATTTCAATAGCTTTATACCCAATAATATTATTAAATTAGTAATTGATAAGAATATTAGTTCCAATCATTTGGATGTATTGATTGCTAAGATGAACCAATACAAACCTAACGACTTACACGTTGATTATGATGTTAATTACAACAAGATAAAGGTTGGTGATGAGGCTAGTATAGATTTGTCGGGTGTTGATATAGTTAAAGCAATTGAAGACTTTGTTGCTATCTTAGACATCAACAATAAAAAAGAAGTTGTAGACTATACAATTAGTTTATATAATAGATCTAAATTATGAAGTATGTTACTTTTCACCGACTGAAGATTAAAAATTTTCTATCGGTAGGTGAAGATGAAGTCGTAGTCGATTTTAAGAAAGGACTACACATTATTACAGGTATTAATAGAGATAAAGAGGACCGTCGCAATGGTGTCGGTAAGTCTACTATTGCTGATGCACTTTATTTTGCTATATTTGGCTCTACTATTAGAGATATTAAAAAAGAGTTCATACCAAACAATTTAACAAGTGGTGAATGCAGAGTAGNGGTATCATTTAATGTTAACTCACCAAAAGGTAATAATGAGTTTGTAGTTGTACGTACTCTTAACCCTTCCAGACTGCACATTTATAAAGATGGTATGGATAAAACAAGGGATAGTATTGCAAACACAACTGAATACATAGGAGCTGTACTATCTTCTTCACAAGAAGTATTTCATAATTGTGTTATTATGACTGTTAATAATACGTTACCGTTCATGGCTAAGAGTAAAGTAGAAAAGCGTAAGTTTATTGAACAAATATTTAACTTGCAAGTTTTTTCAGAGATGCTTAGCATGTTACGTGATGATATAAACCAAATAAACAAAACATTCGATATTGAAACAACTAAGCACAGTGAAATAGAGAAGTCTATACAAACATATCTTGAACAAAAGCAGTTAAGAGTAAAAGAAAGAGAAGAAAAGATATCTAATATTAATAACAAGATTAAATCTAACACTGATGAAATTTACAAGCTTCAAGACGAACTTAGTAAGTCAGAAAATATAGATCTTAATATTAAACAGACCGAATTACAGACACTTACTAAAGCTTATGATACGGTAGATGAAAAGATAAAGGGTATTATATCGCAAGTAGCCGAATGTAATGCAACAGTTAAACAGAAGCAGGCACAGCTTAGCAATATTGGTACTTCAGCTGATATTTGCCCAACCTGTTTAAGACCTATTGACAGTACGCATAGAGATCACATTAGAGCGGAGAAGGACAAGCTTGGTACTGATATTAAAGATCATTCGTTAAAGTGTGAAACTTTAAGTGCTCAAGTTGAATCGTTTAAAGATAAAAATAAAAAGATAAGAAACCATATTAATAAAATAAACGACGATTTAAATGTATTGAAAGTTAAATTAGAGAATAGAAAGGTTATCAGTAAACGTATTCAAGATTTAACAGACCTCAACACACAATTACTCGAAAATATTCAACACTTAAACGAACATGGAGAGTCTTTTAATGACGTTATTAATCAAACTAAAGAACGTCTTGAGTCTGTGCGTGTTGAAATTGAAAACATAAAAAAAATTATTAACCTACTTGACGTTGTTAAGTTTGTAGTAAGTGAAGAAGGTGTAAAAAGTTATATTGTTAAAAAGATACTTCAAAACTTTAATAGTAAGCTTGCTTATTACCTTAAACGCTTAGATAGTAATAGTATTTGCGTGTTTAATGAATATTTCGTTGAAGAGATATTAAACGAGAAGGGTAAGATGTGTGATTACAATAATTTTTCTGGTGCAGAACGTAAAGCTATTGATTTAGCATGTTTGTTTTCCTTTATGGATATGCGCAAGTCACAAGGTAACGTACACTACAATATTAGCATTTACGACGAACTATTAGATAGTAGTTTAGACGAAAAGGGTGTAGATATCGTACTTGAAATGCTTAAAGAACGCTGCGAAAAGCATAACGAATGCATTTTTATTATTAGCCATAGAAAAGAGAGTATTAAGGCTGCAACTGGGGAAATTGTTTTCTTAGAGAAGCATAACGGCATAACAAAGAGGGTCAACTTTGTTGAATAATTTTTGGAACCCCATATATAATCAATATGTTTGTTAATAATACTGCTCCATTTTCTAATAGAAGCACGATACCTTTTCATGCTGCACCACCGATGATGTTAAATACCAACCCACCATCGCAACCACAACCATTACCGGAACGTCCAAAAGAGTTGGATTTACCAAGGTTTTTAAATTATTATGCTGATTATAGCGGTTGTGGCCACTGGAGAATGATTTGGCCAGAAAACGTGATGAACGCTCACATGAAAGCTGTTGTACAAGGCACAACGGTTATGAACTTAGACCCGAGATATTACGTGATGACTAAGTCAGTTAGAATTCAAAGACAAGCTACTAAGACACAAAGGTCGTTTGTAGAGCATTTAAGGGAAATCTCAAAACAAAATGGTATGAGATTAATTTACGAAATTGATGATATTTGTTTTAAAGAAGATATTCCGGAGTATAACAAATATAAACCAGCTTTTGAAAACCCAGAAATAAGAGAATCAGCACAGGCTATTATGGCTATGTGCGACGAAATAACCGTTACATGCCAGTTTATGAAAGATTATTACCGTGATAAAACTGGTAATAAGAATGTGACAGTCATACCAAATTTTATGCCAAAGTTTTGGATTGGTCATCATTATGATCTAACCAAAAACATGAACAATTTGGATAAGTTTAAGAAAAAGCCACGTATTTTATATGCTGGTTCAGGTGCACACTTTGACGTTGATAACAGAGTTAAACAAAAGGATGACTTTTATCACGTTAATGAAGTTATTAGAAAGACTGTAGACAAGTTTCAATGGGTATTTTTAGGTGCATTTCCACTACCATTATTAGATTTGATTAGAAATAAGAAGGTGGAATTTGTACCATGGAAACGTATTTATGAGTACGGCGAGGCAATTAGTAATCTTAACATTAATATGATGGTTGCACCATTACAAGATAACATTTTTAACCGTTCGAAGAGTGATTTAAAGTATATTGAAGCTTGTGCATACGGGTTACCTATTGCATGTCAAGATATTGTAACATATTCTAACGCACCAATCAAGTTCAATACTGGTGATGAAATGATTAATCAAATTGAAGTAACGTTAAAAGACGTTGACAAGTATAGGGCTATATGCAAAAAAGCCAGACAGTATGCTGAGACAAGGTGGTTAGAATCTGATGAGAACATTGATTGTTATATGGAAATGTACTCATTGCCATGTGGCGACCCTGGCCGTAAAAATCTTAGTAGGTATAATAAAGATTAGTTGTTTTTGTAAATTGTTTGTTTAATTATTAATGGAGGTCAGTTATAAAGATGGGGCTCGGGGCAACCTGGGTCCCGTTTTTTTTTATTTGATTAATTAGGAATGGTATTATAATAGGTTAAGTGAGTTACCGTAACATATACTATAATAGTAAAGAGAGGTGCGTAACTGTATTTTCTTGGGATAAAGATGGTAAACGAATCAAGTTTGATGTATCGATCGACCCTTATATTTACGTTGANGGTGCAGGCAGCGAAGAGTCCATTTATGGCACTAAACTTGTAAAGAAATCATTCAGAACACAATATGACCGGTACAAGTATTTGAAAGATACTAGTGTAAAGAGAGTGTTTGATAACTTCCCAATCACCCAGCAATACCTTATTGATACGTTTTGGAAGATAAATGAAACACCTGACTTTGCTCAACACCCTATTAAGACGATGTTTCTTGACATTGAGGTGTATGCCCCAGACGATTTTCCACACGCTAATGAAGCAAAGGAACCTGTTAATGTAATTACTGTTCATGACTCATTAACCAATACGTTTTTTACCTGGGGCTGTAAACCATACACAACAAACGAATCAAATGTAAAGTATGTAAAATGTGTAGATGAAAAGGACATCTTTATCAAGTTTATAGAATACTTTGAGAAAGACTACCCGGATATTTTAACAGGTTGGAACTCAGAGTTTTTTGACTTACCTTATGTAATTAACCGCTGCACCAAGATCCTGGGTCCAGACTATACAAAGCGTTTATCACCGTCCGGTAATGTATACAGTAGATCAATTAAAGGTCAGTTCGGTCAAGAACAAACACGCTGGTACATTGAAGGGGTTTCGTTAATTGATTACCTTGATGTATATAAACGTTTTAGTGCTGGTGAACGCGAAAGCTACAAACTTGCATCAATTGCTGAAGCTGAACTCGGAGAGGGTAAGGTTGACTTCGGTGCAATGAATTTAGCGACGTTAGCTGATACCGATTGGAAGACATTCGTAGATTATAATATTCAAGACGTTAAGTTGCTAGTTAAACTTGAAGAAAAACTAAAATACACTGAACTTATTCGTATGCTAGCATACGTTGGCTTAACTACGTTTGAATCTGCAATGGGTACTTTGTCAGTTATTAACGGTGCAACAGCTGTAAGAGCTCGTTTTCGTAACCAGCGTATACCATCATTCATTAGAGATGAAGATGATGGTAGTAAGAACCCAGGTGCTTATGTCGGTGCACCATTAGGTGGCTTTCAAGAATGTATAATTTCATTTGACGCTAACTCACTATACCCAAACGTAATGATTAGTCTTAATATATCACCAGAAACAAAAGTAGGGGTGATAGAAGATAAGACTGATAAAGAGGTAACAGTAAGGCATGTAAGTGGTAAGACGTTTACATTACCAAATAGTAAGTTTGCTAAATTTGTTGAACAGGAACAAATTACTATTAGTAAAGCTAATGTAATGTTTTCACAGAAGAAGAAAGGTGTGATGCCTGAAATTCTTGACTATTATTATAATAAAAGACAAGCAATTCGTAAAGATCTAAAGAAACTAAAGAAACAATACGCTGAAACAAAGCAAAAAGAAGATAAGTTGCTCATTGATCAACTTGATGCTAAGCAACTGTGCATTAAAGTTTTTATTAACTCTATATACGGCTATTTTGGTAATAAAAATGCACCGTTTGGTGATGATGATGTAGCTTCATCAATTACTTTAACAGGCCAGGCAGTTATCAAACAATCTAACGAGCTATTAAAATCATTCATTAAGAATGAAATTAACACTATTGACGATGAAGCGTTAAACAGATGTATCATATATAATGATACAGACTCAAGTTATGTTTCAATTAAACCCCTTTTTACCGACAAGGTGTTTAAAGTCAAAGACAAGTTAACAAAAGACGCATTAGATACAGTTGAAAAGATCGAAAAATATCTCAACACGCAAATTAAAGAGTGGGGCACTAAAGCTTTAAATTCAAAAGATTGTAGGTTTGTGTTTAAACGTGAAGCTATTGCTGATGCTGGTATCTTTTTACAGAAGAAACGCTACGTATTGCATATCTTAGATGATGAAGGTATCCCTTGTAATAAATTCAAATATACTGGCGTTGAAGTTGTGCGTAGTACAATGCCTAAAGCTGTTAAACCATATGTAAAAAAGATTATTGAAACAATGCTGTTGACACAGAACATTGGTGAAACTAATAAAGTGATAAATGAAACATATGATATTTTTAAGAAGCTAACTGAAGAAGACATTGCACTTGTATCTAGTATTAAAAGTTACGAGAAGTTTGCCGGTCAGTGTGATGAGTTTACTACAGCTAAAGGCATGCCATGTCATGCTAAAGCTGCATATTTTTATAACTTACTCCTTGATAGATTTAAACTAACAAACAAGTATGAAAAGATAAGCTCCGGTGATAAAGTACGTTATCTATATCTAAGACAGCCTAATAAGTTTAATATAAATGCTATAGGTTATAAGTTTTATTACCCACAAGAGTTTAAACAACAGTTTGAAATTGATTACGAAAAGATGTTTGAAAACCACATATTTTCAGTAGTTGAAAGGTTTTACGAAAAAGTAAATTGGACTGCACAAAAGCCTGGTAATTTGGTTGTTACGAACTTGTTTGAGTTACTTGCTTGATTTTAAAGTAAATTTTAATAAAATAGTATATGGACAACAATTACGTAACTATTATAGATTCGACAGGTAGAAATATTTTAGGTGTTCTCACTTATGAGGATCCAAACACATTAGGGCTTACAAATCCAGTTATGATTACCGTACAGCCACAAAACAATCAATTCCAAGTTCAGTTAATTCCTCTTTTCTTATCTGAATTTATTGCATATGACGACAATACAAAGAGAAACTTTACATACCTCTTTAATAAGTCAAATATTGCTATCGGTAAGGATTTCAGTATTGATGCAAGAATTATTACACAATACCAAAAGGTTATTGAAACGGCAAACACAGCTAAGTCAGCACCTGCACCAGATACTGCTGGTAAACCAGAAGTAATCAAGCTTTTTGAGGAATAATTTATGACAACAAAAAATCAATCATATTTAGACAACCCAGCCCTTTTCAAGAAAGGCCAAGCTGACGGTGTGCAGGGTACAGTTACAATCTTAACAAAGATTGTTGATGGTACAGATCACGGCACAGGTAGGGTAGCAGACAAGAATCTTGAAAAGATTCGCCGCGTACTATTGCTGTGGAGAGACCATATTATCGAATCTAAGGATAAAAACCCAAAAGCGCTTAACGTTCTTCTTGAAACAAAGAAGATTATGGATATTAAGGTACCGTGATTAAAAATCACTTACCAAATAACATTTAAAAATAAATTATTCAAGCCACCTAGAAATAGGTGGCTTTTTTATTATAATGGTAACATGGATAAAGATATCAAAGAGGTTTTAGGGGAAATTGACAAGTTAAACCCATATGCATCATTCTTAAATGATGGTGCTCTTTCTACTGTTGACGGCTGGCTTGATACAGGATCAATGGTTTTAAACGGTATAGTATCAGGCTCACTTTACGGTGGTATACCAAAGAATAGATTAACTATGCTTGCCGGCCCATCTATGACAGGCAAGTCATTTATTGTGCAAAAGATTTTAGCAAATGCACAAAAGGATGGTCTTATTCCGATTATTTTTGATAGTGAAAATGCTATTGATAAGGATGGAGCCGCAGCATTAGGATTAGATCCGGAAAAGGTTAAGTATGTACCGACATTTAGCATTGAAGAATGCCGTAACCAGATTTACAGTCTTTTAACGAAAGCAAAGGAAAAAGGTCAGGTAGGTAAGTTTATTATTGCAATTGATTCCCTTGGTAATATGGAAAGCGAATTACAGATAAACAGAATGGAAAAGCAGAGTACATCTGCAGATATGGGTAGTAGAGCTAAAGCAGTAAAGTCTTTACTTAGAACTTGCACCCAGTTGGCAGCAGTTACCAAAACCACCATTCTTGTGACCAACCACATCTTTGATGATCCATCAGCTATGTTTCCATCGTTGGTAAAAGAAATGCCCGGTGGTAGGTCAGCTGTTTACTTACCATCAGTTACTATTCAGCTTGCAAGAAAGCCAGTAAAAGAAGACAAAGATACTGATGCTAAGTTAGCTGTTGGACAAAAGAACTATTCCGGTGTTATACTTAGAGCTTTAACTGCAAAGAATCGGTTCGTTAAGCAATATCTTGAAGGTGAGATGTATTTGAGTTTTGAGAGTGGTTTAAACAAATATTATGGTTTACTTGAACTTGCTGTTGGCTTTGGGGTTATACAGCAAACAGGCAGTACGTATCAGTTACCAGACGGTACAAAACTTGGTTACTACTCAAAGTGGAAAAATGATCATGGTCTTTGGGATAAAACTATAATTCCAGGGATTGAAGAGAAGATTAAAGTTGAGTGGAAGTATGGTAATAATGCCGGTAAAGAAGATAAAATTCCGGACGAGGTAGAAGAATAATTTTACATGAATAAGATAACAGCAACAAGATATCACGATTTCTCTACAGGTCATCGCAACTTACCGGAACAAATGTAAAATTGGTTAAAGTTAATATAGAAGAAACACGTAAATGCAGTGTTGAAGTACAATAACATATGAGCAATAAATTAGTTTTATCACTTAGCGGTGGAATGGATTCATCTGTTTTACTACACATGGCTTGGGATAGAGGGTATGATGAGATACATACTCTCTCATTTGATTACGGCCAAAGACATAAGCGCGAACTCAATTGTGTAAGCTTGCAAATATCTGATTTGAAACGTAATGCTATTGGTAACTTAAATGTTACCCATAAAGTATTAGATGTAAGCTATATTAAAGATATTGCAAACAAATCATCATTAACCAACTTTAATATAGCAAATCCAAATATTAAGGAAATGGCAGGCGATGCTCAACCTGTATCTTATGTACCGTTCCGTAATATGATGTTTTTATCGATTGCAGCAGCATATGCTGAAACGCTAGAATGCAGTACAGTTTGGTACGGTGCAGCTCAAGCAGATTCATTAGCTGGTTATTGGGATGGTAGTGAAGAGTTTTTGAGTTATGTAAACAATCTTATTATGCTTAATAGAAAGAGTAAAATTAAGATTGAAGCACCATTACTAGTAATGTCTAAAAAGGAAATTATTTTGGAAGGCGTTAGATTGAATGTTAATTTTTCCAATACTTGGACATGCTATTCAAACCGTGAAGATGGTTTAGCAGATGCTGAAACGCCTTCTAGTAGTTTAAGACTACGTGGTTTCTTAGAAGCTGGGTATAAAGACCCAATCCAATACGTTCAGCAAGAAAAGTTAGAAAAGCTTTACGAGAGTAAAGGTTGCGTTTTTATACGTTAGATTGGACCGTTACCGTGGCGCATTTCTGTGCCAAACATATGACGTCTTTTTGCGCGTAATGAATCTAACATTGCCTTGTTTTTGGCTTGTGGCGACATTTTAATTACCACAATCTTTGGCATACCTTCACAATCTTCTTCGTTTTCATCTTCTTCAGAATACTCACAATCTTCTTCACCGTTTACATGAAACTCTTTACCACCAACATTGAAAGTATCTTTACCAGAAGCTTTTGCAGCAGCTAAAGCACCGGAAAATTCGTTACCATCTTCTTCCTCATCTTCACCTCTAACATTATGACCACCCGTTTCTTCCGGATCTTCACCACTCCAATCTTCACCCCTACCACCTTCATATGGGAAATCAGCTAATAACTTACCCGGTCTCTTCATATCACCAAATGATTTGCCACCCGTTTGAGGACTTTCAACAGATGTTGTACCTGATGGATCAATAACTTGCAATGAAATTACACCTGATCCCAAAACATCAGATAGCATTAATGTCTTACCCTCACCACCTCTCACCGTTACTCTGTATTTAATACCGTTGTGAGTAGCGTTGTAAACAGAATTATCACCCACATCTTTTTCATATTCAAATTTTGTTGTTGCGTCTAAGTTTTTTGCTAATGTGTCTGTAGCGTTCTCACCTTCTTTGAATTTTTGAACTGCAGGAGCCTCAACAGCTTGAGCAGCACTAAATCTAATGTCAGGCTTCATTTGAAGCTTTCTTGAAAGATTTGCAGTTAAGTTCATCATCTTTTCAATATCTTCATCCGTAATGTTTTTAATTACATCTTCAATTTTTTTATTTGGATGCTCTGTTTGAATCTGTTTTAAAACCTTTGTTACGAAGTATCTAGGTGTCATTGTACCTTTTAATTTTTTGACACTTTCCATACCCATTAACTTTGCGTATGCAGGGTGTGCCGCACGACCTCTTTTTTCAACTATCACTTCTTTAAACTCATGATTCCACAAAGCTTCTGGATTTGGAGCAACATTCTTTGCCCAACTACTTGTAAAAAGGCTATTCATATATATTATTTATGGAACCTCTATATTATTAATGTATAATATAACATATGTGCGGAATTTTTGGATCTATAGATGCAAGTAAATTTGAAGTGCTTGATCGAGTAAATAGGGTCAGAGGTAACTTTGCATCAGGTATTCTATATTTTGACAACAAAATGTTTGATATACAAAAGACTGAAGGCTCATTTGACTGGGACGAGATAGATTTACCAAATGGCTTAACATATCTTGGTCACAACCAAGCACCAACATCGACTGAAAGAGTTTGGAGAGAACATAATTGCCACCCATTCATTACAGAAAATTGGGTAGTTGCACACAATGGAGTGTTAACTAACTTCGATAAACTAAAGGTTAATTTTATACCAAACCACGAAAATATTGTTGATTCAAGTATCATACCAGCATTGTTAGCCCATTTTGAGAAAACCTTCGATAAAGCTAGTACAATTGAAAAAGAGGTTCAGTTAATCAGTTACGTGCTTGAATTATTGCAAGGTACATTTGGTCTTTGGATAGTTAATACAAATACCTTCAATGTTTATCTTGCAAGACAAGGAAGTACTTTATTCTACGATAAGAATAGCTTTTCATCTGCAAAGGGCGAAGACTTTAAAGAAATAAAAGAAGGAGTTTTATATAAGTTTACAAAAAGAGGCATTAAACCAGCTGGTGAATTTAAAGCAAAATCACCATTTTTAGAGCTATGATAAAATATGTACAACCAATTTCTGTAGATGATAAATTCAAATTAATGGAGTTTGTGTTTAAAAACACCGATTCATTTATTTTAAATACATTTGGCTTCGTTTGGGAGTCTAGACACTGGTGGGATAAACAACCAATCATGATTTATACAGATAAAGACAATAATATTTTAGGCTTACATGCATTTTCTATTAATACAAGAAAACCTGACACGATTAAAACGTATTATATTGTTGTTGATAAGGCATTAAGAGGAAAAGGTATTGCAAAAAAACTAACAGTACAATCTTTACAAGATAATAAAACTTTTGCTTCAAATTATTTTGTTAATTCAGAAGAAAATAGTGATGGGGTAAAATTTTATAATAAGCTTTTTTATAACAAGTACACAACACATAAGAATGAATTTGGTACTCTCGATTATTATTACGAAGCTCCAATAGCTGATATTTTAAAATGACATACAAACTAGTAGTAGCATCTCAAAAAGATAAACTTGAAGATACTTTCCTGTATAAATCGTTAGTTACACATGGTATTAATCCAAATAACGTTTTGTTTTTCGGTAACAACAAACAACCATTACCTGTAATTTACAATGAAGCGTTAGATATATGCAAGACAAAGCTTGTAATCTTTACACACGACGACGTTTACATTAATTGCGGTGATTTTGAAAAAAGAATACGATATTACTCTGATATGTATGATGTGTTTGGACTAGCTGGTAACACACAAATTACAGTCAAAGAGCCTGTATTGTGGCATTTAATGACTGAAAGACAAAATTTACGTGGTTGTGTAGCACATGGCATGGATGAAAACAATTATATGTACACCTCTTTTGGTCCAGTACCAAGTAGAGTATTAATGATTGATGGTGTGTTTATGGCTGTAAATATGCCATGCAATGTAAAATTTGATGAAAGTAACCCAGCACATTTTCATTTTTACGATTTAATGTTTTCTCTTGATTGCAATTTGGCTAAAGTAAAAGTTGGTGTGGGTGATATACCAATTATTCATAATTCACCTGGACTAAGCAATGTTTCTGAACAATGGAAGCAAGGGCAAAAATACTTTTTAACCAAGTACAACAAATATCTAAATAAGACGTTGACTGTTTAACATTAAGAAGATATAATCGTAGTAAATTATGGAACTGAAACTCAATTTAGATGAGTTTGAAAATATTATTGTGTACAAATCGTTGACTGACGAGAGGTACTTGACAAATATTATTGATTTAATAAAGCCAGAATACTTTAAAGATAAGAACATTAAATCGATTTTTGGAATTATTAAGGCATTTTACATTAAGAATAATGCTTTACCAACTGCTACTGAACTTAAAACGTTTATTAATACAGATGAAATTAAAGAGGCGTTTAAAACAGTCATAAGAAACTTTACAAATATTGATAAAGATTTAAATGAACAGCAGTTAACTGAAAACACTGAAAGATATATCAAAGAAAAGGCAATTTACAATACAATGCTTGAAGTTGCTGAAGACGTTTCATTAGGTAAAATTGACACATCGTTCATTTTAGATAAGTTTGAAAAGAGTTGCAATGTTAATTTAAAGACTGATATTGGACTAGACTTGTTTAATAACTTTGATGAGGTAATAAAAGATTTAAACACGGAGCAACCAGTTATTCCAAGCAAGTGGAAGTGGTTAGATAATAAATTAGATGGTGGTTTTCTTCAGAAAGGCAGAGCTTTATACATATTTGCAGGCGAAACAAATGTGGGAAAAAGTATATTTCTTGGTAATATCGTTACAAACATAGCAAGCCAAGGTAAAACAGTACTAATTATCTCATTAGAAATGAGTGAATTAGTGTATGCAAAACGTTTATCATCAAATATTACCAAGATACCGCTTAGAGATTTACGTACTGAAAGCATTACTTTAAAGCAACAGATAGATGAGATTAGTAAAGGTAATCCAAACGGTAGAATTCTTATTAAAGAATTTCCACCAAGCACCATTACACCACATCAAATACAAGGTTTCATAAAGAACCTGACAAGTAAAGATATAAAAATTGATGCCGTTGTACTGGATTATATTAATCTTGTAAAAAGCACTATTGGTACCAATAGCTATGAACGAGTTAAGTATGCAACTGAACAGGTAAGAGCTCTGTCTTACGTTTTTAATTGCCCATTTATTACTGCAACTCAGTTAAACAGATCTGGATACAATACAAACAGTCCAGGGCTTGAAACGATCGGTGAAAGTATTGGGTTAGCTGCAACCGCAGACGTTATTATTAGTATATTCCAAGACGAAGAAGATAAAGAACTAGGAGTTATTAAACTGGGTATGATGAAAAACCGATTTGGTACTAACAACGGCGTCACAACAATGCGTATTGATTATGCAACATTAACTCTTACTGAGGATGACTCGTTAAGTACCCTAGGTGATCAGTCAAGTTTAACTAACACGTTAGCAGCACTTAGTAATAAAAGTTGATATAAAAAAAGGCTTTATAAATAACTTGTAAAGCCGTGATAATTAACGAAAGCACATCAAATAAATCACCACATTTACAAATAGAAGATAAAGAATTAGTCCATTCCTTCTATAGTTTTTGTACATTCTGTTTTTTATACCACGGTAAGAAGATAAATTTTGCAACTATCTTTACAAAAATTTTACAAGACGATAAACTTCGCAAACTTTATAAGATATCTATTTCAGAACCGAGTGACTTCGAAGCATTAAGAAAGTTTATCGTTTTTGAACCATCAATTACAAAGTCAAAGTATATTACGAAAATTATAAACAAAGGTAAGATTTTTTAAGGGAATGTAATATAATAGGTTGGTGACCCATAAAGAGCAATATATTTATAATTGTTATCTAGAAACGTCACGTAAGGTTAATTCGCAACCGTTTAGATATAGAAAAGACTTTGATGGGTTTGAAAAAAAGGAAGAGTATCGTATTTTAGTGCGATTAGCAGCATTCTTTAACAAATTTCCAAACATTAACATTAAAGATTTTTTCGAGGCACCGTATTTTGTTCATAATGAAAAGTTTTTCGAACTAAAGTACTTTACTTCTCAAAAAGCTATCAAAGCCTACACAATCTACGAAACAAAGTTCTTACCAGACAATCCTGACCACGAACAAACACTTCAAAAAATAAAGCAAAGCTTTGAATTTATTTACAAGTTTTGTAAAGATAAAAATATAAAGTTTAACGATTACATCCTTTTTAAAGACGCAGATAGTCAGTGGCATGAATTCTTTATGCACGTCAAATCAAGAAACGTTATATTGTACGCTTTGTTTTGCTTTCCTAATTTTGATAAGGTTGTACAAACATATGACAAAGAAATTAAAGAATTTGTTTTTGGAGACACCTTTACAAACCTCAATTTTTACAGGACAAAGTATTACAGCAGTAATAAAGCAAGAAAACTTTGTATTTTAATTTTTAATAAGTTGATATCTTTAACCCAATAGCTATAATAAACAAAACTATGACCAATATGATTAATAATTCAATATTCCAGAGCATTAAGAGTGCTCTTGCACAAGACAGCAATACCAGCACCGGTGTTTCAGAGATCTTAAAGACAGAGATCGGTAATACCTACACAGTAAGGCTCCTACCTGCAAAGGACCCAGCAAAGACATTTTTTCATTTTTTTACTCATGGTTGGACGAGCTTTGCAACCGGAGAGTACGTTGCAGCTTTAAGCCATCAGACCTTTGGTAATCGTGACCCGATTGCTGAAGAGCGTTTTCGTATTCTTCGCACCGGTACAGATGCAGAGAAGGAAAAGGCCAAGGCAATTGGTCGTAGCGAGAAGTGGCTTGTTAACGTTTTTGTAGTTAACGATCCAAAGAATCCAGAGAACAACGGTAAGGTTAAGATTCTTCGTTATGGTAAGCAGCTTCAGAAGATCATTTCTGATGCTATTGAAGGTGAAGATGCTGATGAGCTTGGGGCTCGTATTTTCGATCTTAGCCCGAATGGTGTCAACTTGAAGGTTAAGGTTGAGAAGCAAGGTGATTATCCAAGCTACGTATCATCTAAGTTCTCTATGCCCAGTGCATTGCCAGATCTTGATGAAGCTAAGATTAAGAAGATCTACGGGAGTGTATTCGAACTTGATAAGGTCTTTACTCTTAAGAGCGTTGAAGAGCTCAAGACAATGCTTGAAGAGCATTATTTTGTTAAGAGTGTCAAGGACGCACCGGCTCCAGTTGCTGATGAAACACCAACCCCAGCCAAGTCAGCTCCAGTTGCTCCAGTTGAATCAGACGATTCAGATATTAAGTCATTACTTGACGGTCTAGATATTAAGTAATGGATCCAGAAGCACAAAAATTAGTAATCAATCTTCTTGGTAGTACGTATGGCGAGTTGAAAAAACTTGACAGCTCTATTACCACAAGATCTAACACTCTCGAGAAAAGAAGTGATAAACTTAAAGAAGAGATTACTAATATTGTAAAAAATATAGCGCCACCACCGGACGTGCCTGCGATGAGAGTTATGGAACGGATAGCTCCGCAGGCATTCGTGGATACAAATCAATTACAATCCCAACCACCACCAGTTGCAACATATCCACGAAATGAATCACTACCAGTGGAGTTATTAGCTGCAACTACACCCCAAACACAACCATCTGATTCAAATCAGTTAGAGTTTGATCTTAATAAACAAACTCGTTACGAAGATATAATTAACAGTATCGATAGAATTTTAGAAAGAGTCAACCGTTTAGAAGATAAGATTGATCAGTTTATTAAACAGTCAACACCCAAAAAAAAAGCAACTCAATTAAACGGTGGTTTAAATCAGTAATTAACCTATAATTGGGTATGAAGTTAAACATAAAGAGTAAGAAAGACTTTATCGGTAATGTATTAGGCCCAGTTTCAAACTTAAACGATAAAGCCGTTTTTAAGATTGAAAAAGATAAAGTCAGTAGTTTAACTGCAGCAAGTGATGCTACGTTAATTTTATATTCTGAAACTAAATTTGAAACTGAATCAGAACGCAGTATAAACATTCCTGACATAAAAAAGCTTGTAAGAGTTTTGGAGTGTGTGGATGTAGATGAACTTGCATTAGAGATCACATCTAATAACGTAAAATACACTGGTGAAAACTTTAAATTTACATATCACTTACTTGAAGATGGTATTATAAAGTTACCATCCATTAACGTTAAGAAGATTAATGATTTAAAGTTTGATGTTACATTTAAAGTTAATGAAGCTAAACTTTCTTCACTGTTTAAAGGTTCAACATTTACAACAGAAACCAATAAACTGTATATCTATTTCGAAAATAATAAGATTTGCGGTGAGTTAGGCGATAAGAATAGACATAATTCGGATAGCTTTCAATGCATATTAGCTGATAAGTTTGAAGGTGCAACTATTACCAAAACAATTCCAATCAATTTTGATACTTTTAGACTTATTAATTTCAATAAGTGCCAGGACATAGAATTTGCTATAAATGTTGCGTACGGTGTTGTTAAAATTACATTATTAAAAGACAACACAAAGCTTACGTACATTGTTTCGGCTTTGATTAATTGATTTATTAAACCAGTTAGTTAAGTATATTATATGCATAATATTAGTGTGTTTAATGCTAAAGAAAAAAAGGTCTCAAACAAGATCAAGACAGCTGGTTACTTTATTAAAAGACTCAAAGACAGCGGTTTTGTCGTATTTAAAATTTTTAATGCATATTCTGATACAGATCCAAGACGTTGGACAGTGTTAATTGATCCCGGTATTACTTCAGTTTTTGTCACTTGTTACAATAACAAAAATGAAATTAACGAAGTACTATTTGAAATTGATGACGGTGGCAATTTATTTTCACGAGGCACTTTTTATAAGACAGATAGTATTGAAACCATTATTAGTGTGTTAATCACGAAAGGTGTAAATAATGATGCAAAGAAAAATCCGTTCAGTTTACTTAAATAAGTACATGGGCGAAAATAAAGATAACGACGAAAAGTCTGGCAAGAATAAAAAAGACCCTAAAGGAAACAATTCTTCACAGCCATCTCAATCTAATTTAGACCCGGTAGTACAGAAGTTAATTAGAGACGCAATTTTAATTAGACTAGTAAATGCTGACGACCCATCACACAAAAGAGATGTCAATGAACTAGAGGCATTAGTTTCAACATGCCAAGAGTTTCTCAAAAGTTTTATTATTCTTGGTTATGATTTTGGAGGTAACCCGGTACAGCCAATAGTTTTTGCACACAACCAACAAGAAGCAGATGCTTTAGCTAATTATTTGAGCAAATTCATAAACACAACCATTAGAGAGATAAAACCAACCAGTGATGGGGAGTAAGATAGTTGGGATCCCAAAAAGTTCTTTACGGTAACAATGGTAAAATTTGAGTTAGTTAACAAGTTGTTAAAGAGAAAATCCAAAAGGGTTCCGAAAGCGTTTGAAGTTTATGCTATAGGTACTGGGACTTATGTTGGTGAAATGCTTGTTTACTGCAAAACCATAGGTGACGATTACCAATTTTTATCTATTCCTAAGAACATTAATAGAACAATACCAATTGATAAGTTTGACTTTGCTATAAACCATAAAATTGCTGAGTTTGTTAAGAAACTACCAAAAGATGTGTATGATGTTTGTTTCGCCCAGTTTAAATACAACGAATCTAACTCAAATACTAAAATTAAATAGCTTAAATATTATATATGTTTTTAGAACCAACAAAGATTAGATCACCATATACCGGTGAAACAGTTATGCCTCAAATTACCAAATATACATCAGATGGTAAAACATATGAAGCAGTTAGTTACAATGATCCAGTCACAGGTAATTTAATTAAAAAGGGTATGGTCAGTATTAAAGATGCTAAGACGGGCGAGCTTATTCAAGATTACAAGACTAGCTTAACCAATTCTATTCAAAGCGTTTCATACAGAACTTGATTTTTATAGGAATTACCACACAATAAGAGTGTGATACCTATTCCGCAACAATATGTTATTGAGACATTTTACCGTTGCGTAAGCTACCCAACCCATAATAAGTACACAAACACCTATAACGGTAGTTGTCCTTTTTGCAAAGAAGGTAAAAGCTTTGGTAGAAAGAAGAGATTCTTTTATATACCTGAAAAAGAGTTATGCTATTGTCATAACTGCGGATATAGTAAGAAAGTATTCAATTTTATTTTAGATGCTACAGGTAAACCATTTAATGAGGTAATTAACGAAGTAAAAAAGTATGAAGTAACTGATGTTCCAGCTATACAGGAAAAAACACAGGAAAAGGTAATCAATAAATCGCTTCCGGACGATTGTATTAATCTTTCCGATAAGAATCAGTTAGAGTTCCATAAAGATAATGAAGTTGTTAAGATATGTTTAGATATAATTCATAAAAGAAGATTAAACACTGCAGTTAACAGACCAAAAACGTTTTATATATCCTTAACCGATATTGTACATAAAAATAGATTGATACTTCCCTTTTATAATGAAAATGGTGATATTATCTTTTACCAAACACGTACTTTATTGCAGAGAGATGAAAAGTTAAAACCGAAGTACTTGAGCAAAGTTAAAACTGAAAGAAGTTTATATGGTGTTCATAATATCGATAGTTCGATGGAATGTATCTACATATTTGAAGGGCCAATTGACTCTTACTTCATAAGAAACGGGCTAGCTGTGTGTGGTATAGCAGAAAATAGTGAACGAACATTTACTGAACAACAGCAATCACAAATTAATAAGTTATCAAGCTTTAAGAAAGTATGGTGTTTAGACAATCAATGGAACGATAATGCATCATTAAAAAAGAGCATTTTACTTGCAGATAAAGATGAACATATTTTCATATGGCCAGACGGTCTTAAAAAGTATAAAGACTTTAACGAACTGTGTGTTAAGTTTGGTAGAGACAGTATAAACCCCGAAATGGTGGCAAATCACACATATTCGGGGTTAAAAGCTAAGATATTACTTACTACTATTAAGAACAAACGAGCTAATTAAACATATCTATACTTTGGATCATTAGCTGTTGCTAAGTAACCCTTCAAGTCTTCACTGAATGAACCCAATTCAGCTGCAACACGAGCAATTTTCTTTGTTTCAGATGTGCTAATTTTGTCAAATAATGTGTCTGCTTCTGCAGCATTTAACTTACTAACAACACTTTCAGCATCAGGCGCGTTTAAGTAGTTCTTAAATTCATCAATCTTATCAATCCATTGCTTTAACTGGTCATACATCTGCTTTTGAATTGCACTCATTGTTGGTGCTGCTTGAGCATCTGCAGGGGGGACGTCTTTGACATCAAAATCTGTTGTTTCCGTACCTTGGTCTAACGTTGCTTGCATTGCTTTTTTGTCCGAGACATCTGGATCGTCAGCTTCAACAAGGACGCGTTTAAATCTATTGACGTAATTGCTCATATGTATTATTTATAAGAATCTCTTAAATATTTAATATGAAAAAGCCTATTTTAGAAGATGCCATAAACCCAAATAGTAACAGACAAGCTTATGGTAACACTGCTAGACAGGATAGTAAACAGGATAATCAGCAGAACCCAACACCTAGCACTGTAGGAGAGCTTCTAAAAAACAATAAAAAGAAAGACGCAGAAACGTCTGCACCACAATTAAAGCCATATCCACTACACATGGCTGATGATGTTATATCAACCATGTTTGTTGCATCATCAAATTTAAGACTTATCCTTCAAAATGCTGGTAATAACATTCAATCAATCATAGAAAATCCGGAAAGACGTAAGGCTTACTTACATAATATTGCATATGCTAGTAGAAGACTAGAACTTATAGACAAAGCAATAGTTGATATCAGTAGAGAAATAGATAAAATTGGTGAATGATTCAAAGAGTTTTAATTTCATTTGGGTTAACCACACTTGTTAGCATTTTATTTGGCCTAATCTTTGGTGCGCATTTTTGGTTAGTGTTTTTTCTAGCATTTATTTTACAAGTATTATTGTTTTACTTCATTAACTCAGTGTATGAAAATAAGTTAATTGAAAAAGCACAATCATTACGTTTGCAAGAGTATGCTATTCAGAGTAAACAGATTGCTTTAATTGAATGTCCTTGCGCTGAAAAAACAAAACAAGAGGTTGAAATGCGTTTTGACAAAGACGTTACATATGTATGCAACAAATGCAATAAAAGCATTAAAGCTGCAGTGGATGTAAAGTCAGTTTTAATGACAGAACCAATTTATTTCAATGACAGAGCTTGAAAGAAAAACTAAAGTAATATCACCAACATCTTTTGAAAAGGTTTTTACACCGGCTGAAAAGAATATTGAAACTATCTTATCTGAAGTGATCAAATACTTTGAACTTAATGGTGAGGATGTTAGTAAAATAAAACAAGGTTCAAGTATGGAAAAATTTAGTAAATCAAACACTATGAAAATGTGTTTGGAAACAATAGTTAACGTCATTGATAATGCACCAAAGCCAGCTTCTGCTACTAAAAACGAAGAAATGATATATATGCAGAATAAAAAGGCTGTGAAAGATTTAGTTTTTAGTACATTTGGTGTTGTTAATAACTACCCATACAATGATAAAGAGCTTAAACTACTTTTAATAGGAAAACTCTTACAATCATTGCATGGAAATTAATGATAATGATGAGGTTATTGACGAGACAACCCAAGAAGTAGAAAAAGAAAACGAAGTACAAACTGGGCAAGTACCAGATATTAACAATATAGAGTATGACTATACTGCTGTTGACTTTCTAGCAAGGTTTGCATGTTTGTATGAAGCTGTCAACATTGCTTGTGATAAAGCAGAACAACTTGGTATAGATCCAGATAAGAGTTCAATGTGGATTAAACCGCTAGCTTTCCAGAAATACATTAAGGAAAGAGAAAAAGATATGCGATACCAGATTGTATCTCTTAACAAGACAGGTGTTGATACTCTTAATAGTTCAGAATTTTAATAACCACCGTAAACGTCAGTATTGTCGTTTGCTGGCATATTGAATATTGTAGCTGCACTTACATCGTTAATAGATATCTGTGCAGGTACGGTGCCTGGATCTGGATTTTGTTCAGCGTATAGCTTTGGTTCTGACGGTGCTTGACTACCACCAGACAATATACCATTGGATGAATTGTCGTAAACCTGTTGATCGCCTTTCTCTGGCATTAAACCTGGCTCGAAACTGTACTCGTATCTCTTACCTTTTATAACCCATGTATAGTGGCCACCTAATTGGTTAGTAGTTGCTATATCTTCATCAAG
>Ga0031655_10000261_pt1 | contig 33348 bp, 30 predicted proteins | sample FrelakmetHBP12HB_FD_55187 | JGI IMG/M metagenome (GOLD analysis project Ga0031655, IMG submission 55187) | Freshwater lake sediment microbial communities from the University of Notre Dame, USA, for methane emissions studies -HBP12 HB | ecosystem: Environmental > Aquatic > Freshwater > Lake >... | reverse complement strand
TTTTTTCCACATTTCCATCATGAGCATGTCCTGCCATTGCATCATGCTCTCGGGACCTTTACCCTGTCCGTGCATCATGGTACTTCATCTCCGATTTTGTCCGGCTGACCGGACGCGTGGAATTATCACGATAGGAGATGATAGTCCTTTGTCCAGTTTTCAAAAATAGAAAATTACGTCTCAACATACGATACTCGTCTATCGTTTCAAAAATTATAAACTGGGGAAATCCTTTTAAATTTATTTAAAAAAGTTTCTATTATCGGAGGAATAAACTCTCAGGAAATCAACCGGCACATACGTATTCGATGGAAAACAGGGTAACCCTGACAAAATAGGCGGACTGGTGTTTGCAGAAGTGTGATGGAGAACCTGATATCGGGTTTGGGAATGCCCTGTTTGTCCTGGAATCTGTGCCGAAGAGGAGTAAAACTGTGGACGACCGCACTCGTTTAGAGGAAAGGTTACGGTGGCTGGCGAGTTTCCCTGAGATGAACCCGAATCCGGTGATAGAGTTGGATGCAAACGGCATAATCACGTTTGCCAATGAAGCTACTCATAAGACTCTCAAAGCGTTGGGTTTGCCTGAAAATCCTGCATTATTTGCTCCCGATGACAAAAAGGAGATCTTGCGGTTGCTCAGGGAAAGTGCCGAACTCCAGGTGAATAGGGAAATTAAGCTGAACGATGCGTGGTTTTCGGAAAATATCGCATTAAATCGTGGGTTGCGGGTCGTGAGAATTTACGCAGCGGATATCACCGAGCACAAACGGGCAGAGGGGGAACTGGTCCGGAAAAATGATGAACTCACCGCTCTCAATGAAAGGCTTACCATCACCGAGGAAGAACTGAACAATAAACTCGAGGACATCAAAAGAGCAGAAAAAGAGTTGCGAACGAGCGAGGAACGTTTCCGGCTGGCACTCAGGAATGCACCGGTGTCGGTAGCGATCCAGGATAAAGATCTGGTTTTCCAGTGGGCGTACAACCAGCGCACCCTGCGACCAGAAGATGTCAAAGGAAAGAAAGACACCGATCTCTTCAAGCCGGAAGATGCGGCACGATTGATCGATCTTAAACGCAGGACTCTCGAGACGGGGAATGAAGCCCGTGAGAAAATCTGGCTGACGATGGATGGCAAACAATTGTTCCTTGACCTGTATCTGGAACCCCTGCGGGACGATACCGGGCAGATCACTGGGATCGGGATTGCAACCGTAGATTTGACCGAACAAAAGCTTGCCGATGATGCGTTGCGACACAACGAGGAGAACCTTCTGCGGGCTTCAGAGTTGCTGGAGGCCGTAACAAAAGGAACAGAAGTGATTATCGCTGTTCAGGACACGGAGTTCCGCTATATCTTCTTCAACCAGGCATATAAGGAAGAGATAAAGCGACTTACTGGTAAGGACCTCACGATAGGCACCAGTATGATTGAATTGTTCGCAGAAATACCGGAAGAGCAGAAGATGGCCGTGAAAGAGTGGAGCAAGGTACTGCAAGGTGAGAATGTAAACCAGATGGTAGAATTCGGAGATCCCGGTAAGCCCCGCAGAGTNTATCATGTACTCCACACTCCCATAATGGATNTAAATGGCACTATTGTGGGGGCCGGGGAAGTTGCTTATGATGTAACGAAACAGGTACAGGTAGAGGATAAACTTCGTGAAACAAAGGAATATCTCGACAACCTTATTACCTATGCCAACGCCCCCATCATTGTCTGGGACCCGCAATTCCGCATTACTCTGTTCAACCACGCATTTGAGCATCTGACAGGCAGGAAAGCAAAGGAAGTCATCGGAAAACAGCTCGGCATTCTCTTACCTGAGAGTTACATGACTGTGGCGATGGATCTTATCAGAAAGACCATGGATGGGGTGAGATGGGAGAGTGTTGAAATACCCATTCTCCACAAGAAGGGAGGAATCAGGACAGTACTCTGGAACTCTGCCGCTATTTTTGGACCTGACGGAAAAACCATTGTTTCGACTATCGCACAGGGTCAGGATATTACCGACCGGAAAAAGATAGAGTCAGAGTACAGACTGCGGGTTGCTGAATATGCAAAAATGAACATAGCGCTCGAAGAAGAGATCCGGCAGCGAAAGATATCCGATGCAACTCTTAATAAAACCCTGTCACTCCTCAATGCATCTCTTGAATCAACAGCAGACGGTATCCTTGTGGTCGACCAGCTGGGAAGGATCTCCAGTTACAACCAGAATTTTATGAACATGTGGAATATCCCACGGGTTTTGCTGGAATCAGGTGAAAACGAGACGGTAATGAATCATATCCTGTCGCAACTCAAAAATCCCGAAGAATTTCTTGACAGTATTCAGGAGCTCCATGCACACCCGGCACGCGAGAGCTTTGACATGATCGAATTTAATGACGGAAAAATATTTGAACGCTATTCAAAACCCCAGAAAATCGGGGACAGTATAGTCGGCAGAGTCTGGAGTTACCGGGACATTACCGATCGCAAGCATGCCGAGGAAAAACTTGTTGCATCCATCCAGGAAAAGGAAGTCCTGCTTCGCGAGATCCATCACCGTGTTAAGAACAATCTCCAGCTGATATCCGGCCTGCTGGATATGACCCGGATGCGGACGGTGGATGAATCAACAAACAGCATACTGACCGACATGATGCTCAAAATCCAGACCATGGCACAGATCCATACCCGGCTCTATGAAAGCAAACAGTTTGGAAAAATCAGTATTTCAGGTCAGTTCAGGGACCAGGTAACGGCATTATCAAATATTTATTCTCACAAGGGGCACGAGATCAGCTGTGAGATTCATTCCCAGGAAGTATTTCTCCCGGTAGACCAGGCTATTCCCTGTGCGCTTGTCGTGAATGAGATCCTTTCGAACGCGTATAAACATGCTTTCAAAGGGCGAAAACACGGCACTATTGAGATTTCTGCCGTGCAGGAGAAAGGGCAGATCCACCTTATCGTCCATGATGATGGTATCGGGATGCCCGCTCATTTTGATATCAATCGTTCCAACAGTCTCGGACTTAAGCTGATCAGGACACTGGTGCAGCACCAGTTGAAGGGATCACTTATGATAAACAGCCACCATGGAACTGAAATTATTGTTGAATTTCCCATTATAATAGCGGGGACATAATCTATGTCAAAAATACTCGTGGTTGATGATGAAGCGATCATCACGATGCAGCTGGAGGAACGCCTGAGCGCAATGGGATATACTGTTGCAGGCATGGCGGCCTCCGGAGAAGATGCTGTCGAAAAGGCCAGGCGTATCCGGCCTGACCTTGTACTGATGGATATCGTGATGCCGGGAAAGATGAATGGTATTGAAGCAGCAAAAATCCTCACGAAAGAACTGGATATTCCGGTTGTTTTTGTTACATCATATGCTGACGATGTCATAATTGAAAAAGCAAAAAGCGTCCGACCCTACGGCTATATTGTAAAACCCTTCAATGAACTGGAAATCAAAGCTGCCATTGAAGTTGCACTGTTCCGTAAAGCGACAGAACTGGAGGAGCAGAAATTAATAAAAACCGCACGAGAAAAAATTTCACCGGGAATAAAAGCCGGCCAGACAGCACAGGACGGTGTAACCTATCTCGATCTGCCGGAAATAAAAACCGTACTTTTACAAGATATCTTTACCGACATTGTTCTCTTCCTCTACACTGACCAGGTCGCAAAAGAACCAATATTTAAATTTGCATTGGAAGAGGGTATAAAAAAAGGAGGACGCAATCTGTTTGCTTATTCCCAGTCAAATCTCCAGAAATATTTTCTAAAAGAGATCTCAAAAAAGGAACTATTCACGCACCGGCTCAAACGAAACGAAATTTTTGCCCTGCTGCCAGTGCTTGAAAAGTGCACTGAATCCCTGCAGGATGGAGGTCAAAGGACTTCACTGCAAATCCTTCTCGATTTTTCTGAAACCGAAGATTTCGATGATATTCTGGCCATCAGGAAATTACTTCTTTTAAAAAAGGAGACCGGGATTCCCGTTTCCGGAATCATCGCCCTGAATATCGGAAAAATCGATCATACCCTGATTAAATCTCTTGCAGAGGGTATCCCCAAGATCATCGTCTCAACCAGAAAAGAAACGACGCTCTCGTTCGCTCACCATACATTTCCTGCTGAATCTGTTTCTATTGTTCCTCAGTCAACCATCGACGATGTCGTAAAAAAGTCACTGGAACCGGTGGTCCTTTCTCTTCTGGACAAACCGATTTCAGGCTATGATATCGTTCACGAGATCCATAACCGCTATAAGGTTCTTATCCCGCAGGCAAGGGTTTACACTCTCCTCTATAATCTTCTGGAGAACGGGTACCTTGAGATCAGGGTTTCAGGAAAATCCAAATTGTATTGTCCTACAGAAAAAGGAAAAAAACACATCAGCCAGAAACTCAATGACTTCAAGCTGGTGTTCCAGCACATCTTAGGTGGCGAAAGTGGGACGCACCCGGGAATTCATGATAAAAAATTATGAGAGGGGTAAGCATCACTACAATGAACGAAAATGGGGGTGCTTTCTCATATCTAGCCGGAAAATTTATTCTCACTCCTGTTCTATTTGTCGACCCCTCTTTTTATAAAAAATGAAACAAGAATTGTAACATCGGGATAGGTTTATCTTTTTTCACCAAGATGTTATCAACCGGGTCTATTTGTACCCATAGTGAGGTGGATCGTCATCTCTGAGAAAAAGAATGACTCATTTGAGCTTGTGGATGCTTACAACCAGAAGCTGCACAAAGCCACTCGTGTGGATAGATGGTGTGGGGATCCCTGTTCGGGGATTGGGCTTCATGCCCTGCTATCCATGAGTAAATAACCTCTGAAGTAAAAATACATAAAGCAGCCCTGTAAATCGGGTTCATTGATCATGCCAGCACTGCAGCATTCCGTGAAACCGGATTATATGCCAAGCTACTGATCGGTAATATTTACCCACCCCGATCGTTTTTTTGGCTGTGCACCTTGTGAAATTCAATGACAATGTTGACTGAAGTGAAGGCGACGAAAAAACCCGGCCTATTTAAAAAAAGTAAAAGGAGAGCAGCACTATGCGAACAGGAAATCCAACAAATACCAGTCATTTAAAAACTATCGAACCAGCAACAACTCTTCTTGATGAAGGAAAATTCCTCCGCATCCTTACCGAGCTGCCAGGCATAGCCGAGGAAAAGATCAAAATCGATCTTGAAAATACTTCGACCTCGGTTACTATTCTTGCATCTGATACCGTGATACAGTTTAAAAAAGTGATCACCATCCCCTGCGACGTAAGATTTAGTAAAAAGCGGTTTTCCGATGGAGTCCTTGAACTGACACTCGAAAAAAACGAATCCTGATACCCTCTGATTACCTGGTGATAAATTCCTATCATTTCTAAAAAACAGCAGGTACATTGTTTCAAAATTTGTCTCAAAAACTGCTTCCAGACAAAGATCCTATAAAATTCCCTAGGTAATATTCGGAATGGGTGAGGACAATTCCCGTCTTTGAAAATTCCCCTGGATTACCTCAGGCTGGTGAGGATGCCGGTCGTATCTGGGAAAATTACCGGAATGTGTGGTAATTTCCATAAGCAAAGTGTAGCAATATTTCAGCGCTATGGAGCATCGTGTGCATCAATCAGCTGTGGCCGCTGCGAGCTCCCTGATTGTTTTTTCAGCGAATTCATACGGAATTAGTGGGATTGTCCCAATGGAGAGCGACGTAAAAACCAGATTTAACAAGACTGGAATCGGGTGAGATCAATTTCCATCTTTGATAATTCATCAGGTTATTTCAGGAAAGAGTATGGTAGTCGCCATCTGTGGATATTACATGAGTGGGAAAGTAACTTTCAAAACACAAAAATATATATACTTTTGAACACTAACTTAAGGTAAACTTAAAAAGCCTAAAGGTGTTTTTACGATGGCAGAGAAAGATTCCACCGAAGTTATGGTAAAAGAACCGGCTCAAAAGATATGGGCAATGACATCACACGGGGGAAAATCTCAATGGACCAGGTACCGATGACCGACGACCTCGAACAGGTAAAAAAGGATCTTGAAAACCAGACCCGGCTTGCAGAAGAACGGCTCAACCGGCTGAAATACCTCCAGGCAGATTTTGATAATTACCGTAAGTGGTCCGAAAAAGAAAAAGCTTCGATCATTGCCCTGGCAAATGAGAACCTGATCAAAGATCTCCTTGTTATCCTGGATGATTTTGAACAGGCTCTGCCATCCCTTGAGCAGGAACAGAACCGGGAAGGTATGAAGATGGTCCAGAAAAAAATGGTAAAAATCCTCAACGAATACGGGTTGCATCCCATCGAGTGCATGGGAAGAAAATTCGATCCGCACTTTCACGAAGTAATCTGCAAGGAGAGATGCAATGAAGAGTCAAACACGATTCTCGAAGATATCGGGAAAGGGTACCAGTTGAAATCGAAGGTCATCAGGCCCTCAAAAGTAAAGATTGCAGAACATATCACAGAAAGTGAAGGTGAAAACAATGAGTAAAGAGAAGATCATCGGAATTGACCTCGGGACATCNAACAGTGAGGCAGCAGTGATGCTTGGCGGNAAACCGACTATCATTCCTTCAGCGGAAGGTGCGACGGTCGCCGGAAAGATGTTCCCTTCCTATGTCGCGTTTACTCCTGACGGGCAGCTCCTCGTAGGAGAACCGGCACGGAGGCAGACAGTCAGTAACCCGGAGGGTACGGTCACAGCAGCAAAACGGAAGATGGGTACAGACCAGATTTACCGGATTTACGGCAAGGAATACACGCCACAACAGATCTCTGCATTCCTCCTGCAGAAGATAAAGCGGGATGCAGAAGCCTTTCTCGGGGAACCAATAACAAAAGCCGTCATCACTGTTCCTGCTTATTTCAATGACAACCAGCGAACCGCAACAAAGGATGCCGGAAAAATTGCGGGTCTCGATGTGGTACGGCTCGTGAATGAGCCAACTGCTGCTTCAATGGCATATGGACTGGACAGGAGCGGGGAATATAAGATACTTGTCTTTGACCTTGGTGGAGGTACCCTTGATGTAACCATCATGGAATTTGGTGGGGGAACATTTACTGTCCTTGCAACTTCCGGTGATACCCAGCTGGGTGGCACCGACATGGACAACGCCATTTATGAATGGATCGCAGCTGAGTTCAAAAAACTTGAGGGTATCGATATCAGAAATGATAAAATGGCGATCAACCGGGTAAAAGAAGCCGCGGAAAAGGCGAAGATCGAGTTATCCACCGTCATAGAAACCGAAATAAATCTCCCCTACGTTTCTGCAACCCAGGCAGGTCCCAAACACCTCTCCATGAAACTGAGCCGGGCAAAACTCGAACAGCTGATTGAACCAATCATCCGGCGCTGTATACAACCGTTCGAGCAGGCATTGAAAGATGCCAGCCTGACCAAGAATGATATCCAGAAAGTAATCCTTGTCGGCGGACCGACCCGGATGCCTGTTGTCCAGAAATTTATCGAGGATCATATCGGAAAGAAAGTCGAGCGGGGAATCGACCCGATGGAATGCGTTGCCATTGGAGCGGCGATCCAGGGTGCAATATTAGGTGGCGAGATCACGGATATGGTGCTCCTTGATGTGACACCGCTGACTCTTGGTATCGAAACGCTCGGTGGCGTAAGGACCCAGCTGATTGAAAGAAACACGACAATTCCAACGAAAAAAAGTCAGACATTCTCGACAGCAGCCGATTACCAGACTTCAGTTACTATTCATGTGCTCCAGGGTGAACGTCCCATGGCAGTCGACAATGTCAGCCTTGGGCAGTTCAATCTTGTTGGAATTCCCCCGTCTCCCAGAGGTGTTCCCCAGGTTGAGGTCACCTTTGATATCGATGCATCGGGTATCCTGAATGTATCAGCAAAGGATCTCGGGACCGGAAAAGAGCAGAAGATGACCATCACCGCTTCGACAAAACTTGCAGATTCCGATGTAAAGAAGATGGTCAATGAAGCAAAACAGTTTGAAGAACAGGACAAACAGAGGAAAGAAGAAGTCGAGACCCGCAACATAGCAGATTCCCTGGTTTATACAGCAGAAAAAACAAAATCCGACCTTGCCGGGAAGCTGAGCACCGAACTGGTCGAGAAGGTAAATGCGGCAATTGTGTCTGTCAGGGCAGCACTCGAAGGAAAGGACAATGCAAAAATCAAGGCCGAGACAGAAAAACTCCAGAAGGTTCTTGGAGAAGCCGGTTCGGCAGCATACCAGCAGGCAGCCCAGAGACAGGCACAGGAGCAGGCAGGTCCGCAAACAGGTTCGGCTGGCTACTCCGGCGCAGAGACGAGCGGCAAAAGTGGTGATAATGTCGTGGATGCAGACTTCAAGGTTCATGATGAGAAATAACGGGTATTTGTGCACTAATGGAAAACAAAGATTATTATGAGACTCTGGGCGTCAAACGGGATGCTTCGCAGGATGACTTAAAAAAGGCGTTCAGGCAACTGGCACGGAAATATCACCCGGATCTCAACAAGGGGAGCAAAGAGGCAGAAGAGAAGTTCAAGGAGATTAATGAGGCCTACCAGGTGCTGGGCGACCCGCAGAAAAAGGCAGAGTATGACCAGGTAGGACATGCTGCCTTCAGGCCTGGGGACACTTTCGGGTACAGGCCCCCCAGTTACGATGATCTCTTCCGGGACTTCGGTTTAGGCGATATATTCGATGCATTCTCGGCAGGTTCCGGGAGGGCACGGAGCCGGGCTGGTGCAGACCTCAGGTACGAGATTGAGATCTCCCTCACCGACGCATTCTATGGCACGAAGAACACGGTTGAGGTCCCTCACAGCTTCGAGTGCGTTACCTGCCATGGTTCTGGTGCACAACCGGGTTTTATCCAGGCTTGTCCTACCTGCAAAGGGACCGGGGAGATCCGGCGAATCCAGCGGAGCGGAAACCAGCAGGTGATGAACATTGCCCAGTGCCCCGAATGCGGCGGCCGCGGAAAGATCATCGGGAAGCCCTGTGAGACCTGCCATGGGAGAGGGACGATACGGAGAACACGAAGAATTGAAGTATCAATCCCCGCAGGAGTTGAAGACGGCCAGTTCTTAAGAATTGCCGGCGAGGGAGAGCCAGGAGAAGATCATGGTCCACCGGGGGACCTCTATGCCGTAATCCATATAAAAAAGCATCCCGTCTTTGAAAGGCAGGGTGCTGACCTGTACAGCATGGCAGTTGTCGGGCTTGCAACTGCTCTCCTGGGGGGTGAGATTAAGGTCCCTACCATCACCGGAAATGCAACGCTGAAAATTCCTCGCGGATCGCAGAGTCATACTCTCTTTCGCCTCAGGGAGCAGGGAATGCCTTCCCTGAATTCCAGCGGCCGGGGGGATCTGCTCGTTAAGGTTATTGTAAAAATTCCTGAAAACCTGACGAAAAAACAGGAGGAACTGATGAAAGAAGCCTTTGTAGGGGGAAAATAAGACAAAAATACACGAAAAGGTGGACCGAAAATCAGGACTTATTGATGACAGTTCCCGTTTTAACAAAGTCTGTCCTGATGGAAAAAAGGATAAAAGAGGAGGGACCTTATGCAACATTGCCGGCACCAGGAAATACCAGAACAGGATTCTGGTTTTCTGGACTAAAAGAAGAACAGGAATTCCACGATTTTTTCCTGTATGCAGTACAATTGATATCAAGATTAATGCACGTGACCTGGCACAAAATCCAAAATGTTACAGGATACGTGCAAAAAATCATGCCATTGAATCATCAGTGTAATGTGCCGGAAATGAGGGAGGGGAGCTTACCTGTATGGACGCGGATAAAGATAGTTCATCGAATGATGTGAAAATGGTATTGATGAACAAGTACAAGGAAATGTTCATTGATTTACTTACCCCGCAGGACCTGGATGAACTCCAGTTCTATCTCGGGAAGCAGTATGACAAAAAACGCGGCTGGAATCGAGAATATAAACTAAAATTTGAATTAAAATTGAGGCAGTTTTTTCATGAAGAGGTACTAAAGCGGGAGATTGCCAGTATTGAAACCCTGCTGGGTCTCCTGCACCCCCATGACCTGAGAAGATAGACCTGGGAGCATGCCGGTTTTTCAGAGTCTGCATTTCATCAATCCGACACTCCTGTCCATGCCGATGATGTTTTTATTAAAAATATGACTCTGTAGAAAACCTGATTTTGTTCATCTTTTCGTTGACTTTAAAAATACGAAGGTGACCCCTTTCTCCCCCAGAGGGGGAGGCAGCCCAAGGGGTGTATCCTTTTGACCCCCTTCTGCAATCTGGTTAACATTATGAGAGGTAATCGCAATGTGGGGGGATGCCCAAGCGGTGGGGGCGGAGGTGATACCGAAGTCCCCAAGAGCGTTATAATTTAATTTTTCTGAGCATTTCTACAGAGCCAAAAATATCTTAAAATACCAAGAACATGCTCCCAATAATAAAATCTTTTCACCTCTGGATAATCTCTCTTTTGACTTCCTGGTAATTTTAAGAAGGGGATTTACTGTCAGGCCCATTGCTGCTCGACGGTACGAAAATTGTTTCAAATTTTGTCACAAAATCTGATTTACGCAAAACAATTGATAAAATTCCTGAATAATACCATGACGGACAAGGGACGAAGGGCACTTATGTGATATGTGGAGGTGCAGTCACCCTTGCCAGGAGATTGTCAGCTCGTATGAATCGTGCTGATCACCCGAACGATAAAGAGNGTAAGGATACTTATGGCAAGATGGTATTACAAATCAATCTTTGACGAGCTCGATGAGATGAGAAATTACATGGACGCATTATTTCATCAGATGTACNAGACGAATCCGACAGCATTGTTACCTTCTGCCGGTGAGTCAGCAACAAAGTTGCTGCCGGCACAATCGTCCCGTCTCCGCGTCGATGTGGCTGAATATGGCGATGAAGTTGTCGTAACAGCAGATCTTATCCCCGGGGTTACCAAAAAAGACATCAGTCTTGACCTGATCAACCCGCAGGCGCTGGAAATTTCCTGGGAACGCAAAGAAGAGAAGAAGGAAGAAAAAGAGGGATATTATCTGCGTGAACGAAGGTTTGGTTCGATGACAAGAATTGTTCCCCTTCCGGTGACAGTTACTGAAGATAAAGCGACTGCGACTGTGAAGAACGGGGTGCTTGAAGTTCATCTGAAAAAGTCGGCAAAAGAACCCAAAGGAAAAATTGCTATTGAATAATCCCCCGGTGGCAGTATACAGCAGGTCGTTCACAAAACGGCCGTTGCCATTATGAGTGAACGAAAAACTTTTCGTCACAAAATACGACTGATGAATCTGAAAAGGGGAAGAAAACGTTGAATGCAAAAGGAGGAGATGGAAACAATGGATAAATTTGAACAGATGTTGAAGGACGTAAAAGGAATGTCTCCTGCAGAGATGAACAAGGAAGCAGAGAAATTCAAGAGGATGTGCAACTGCCCGAAATGTCCGACCCATACTACATGTGCCAAGAATGCACAAGAGCTGCTTTTCTGTATAAACGGGAAGAGTTTTAGGTGCATTTCCGAGGAGAAGGGATGCATCTGTCCGGCCTGTCCGGTTACGGGAGAGTTCGGGCTCAAGAACAAATTCTTCTGTATGAAGGGAGCGGAGAAAGCCCAGCGCTACGAACATGCGTTATGGGGAACAAAAATGGTCTGATTTTTTTCCTTGTTTCTAATATGAATGAACACCGTAACGTTGGAGTGACAGGATATGATCATGTTGAAAAAACGGGATGGACGAAAAGAACCCTTTGTCCCTGAAAAGATTGTCGTGAGTGCTATAAAGTCCGGTGCNCCACCTGATGTTGCAAGAACAATTGCCCAGGATATCGAGAAAATGGCAAAAGAGGGTATCACCACCCNGGACATCAAGATAAAGGTTCTCTCGATGCTCAAATCCAAAAACCCGGAATGGGAGAGAAACTGGCTGGTATATGACACAGCAGTGAAAAAACGATCAAGCTAGAGAGAATTATGAGTCTGTAACCGTGTTCAGAAAGATCGTTTCAGGNGAAAGGAATGGATATTGCCCAGACCAGAATTCAGGAATTAATCAAAGACTTATCCCATAAGAATGAAGACGTGCGATGGGGAGCTGCATTTACCCTTGTAAGGATAGGATTACCAGCAGTAGACCAACTCATTCCTGCTCTTGATGACAAGGACAGTGTTGTCCGCCTNCGGGCTGCATGGGCACTCGGCCAGATCAGTGACCCGCGTGCTGTAGATCGTCTGGTCTATACGCTTCGNGATGGTGACTGGGCAGTACGGATGAGGGCGGCAGAAGCTCTTGGTAAACTCCGGGCACACAAAGCAACAGACGCCCTTTTACTCACGCTGAGAGATGAGAAACCTGACGTGAGAAGACATGCACTGGCCGCACTCACCCAGATAGCGGATCCCGGTTCTGCTGATCGTCTTGGTGATTCGCTTAAAGATCCTGACTGGCGGGTGAGGATGGGAGCAACCCTTGCACTTTCTGCCATCGGGGACCAGAAGAGCCTGGGGTATATTGAAGTTGCTACCCGCGATGAAAATGAATTTGTCCGGAAAATTGCAGAGGCAGTCCTGAGAAAAAGAGAGGGGAAACGTCCCTCAAAGTGAATTTTTAATGAATAATGCGTAATCCTTTTTCCCGGAGACACCGGGTTGTTTCACTTTTTGTTTCAAAATCTGAGGTATGGGCAATAGTCTATAAAACTTCATTTTCAATACCCTTCCCATCAGATGAAAATCCCGTCCTGTATTCGGGCGGGAAGACTACAAGGAGGTACTGATGTATGGAACCAATCAAGTTGTATTCGTTACCCAAACTACCCTATGAGTATACAGCCTTAGCGCCGTATATCTCAGAAGAACAGCTGAAACTGCACCACCTGAAACATCACCAGGGATATGTCACGGGTGCAAATGCAGTTCTTGAAAAACTGGATAAGGCCCGAAAAGACAACACGGACCTTGATTTAAAGGCAACCCTTAAGGAATTATCATTCCATATCGGGGGTTTCAGGCTCCATAACCGGTTCTGGGAGAATCTCGCACCAGCGGGAAAGGGAGGAGGCGGAGCACCGAAAGGGGGACTGGCAAAAGCAATCGATGGCGAATTTGGGAAATTTGAGCGGTTTAAAAAAGAATTTACCCAGACTGCAACGAGTGTCGAGGGTTCAGGATGGGCCATAGTAACCTACTGTGAGAAAACGCAAAGACCTCTTATCCTGCAGGTCGAGAAACACAACGTGAATATTATTCCCGGTTTTGCCATTCTCCTTGTGCTCGATGTATGGGAGCATGCCTACTATCTGGATTACAAGAATGACCGTGCGAAATTTGTCGAGTCATTCTGGAATATGGTGAACTGGGATATGGTAATCAGACGGTTTGATATGCTGAAAAAAGAGCATGAACCCCTGTAAAAAGGATACCAGGATGAAAAACAAAAGTGTTTCATTCCCCCGGAAGTATCGAGGAGAATTCTTATCAGAAAATGTATAAAGAGGTGAATGATGCCAGAATTTGTCAACCCATTCAGTGGTAAAATCCCGGAACGTCAATTAACGTCAGAAGAACTCATACGGGCAATCCGGCTGGACCTTGCTGCGGAGCATGAAGCCGTGCATGCCTATATGGCGCATGCTGATGCGACCGATAATCCTGTTGCAAAGGCAGTGTTGATTGACATTGCCAACGAAGAGCGGGTCCATGCCGGGGAATTTGCCCGACTGTTGGCTGTCCTTACCGGTGATGAGGATGAGTTTTTAAAAAAAGGTGCTCTTGAAGTGGATGCCATATCGGCAAAAATTGCACAGTCAGTACAGGTACCAGGAGATCAGGATATACCTACGATAGGATCGTTGAAACGAGGATAAGAGGTGAATAACATGGAAAATGTTTATCTTGGACGAAAAGAGGCTNCCATCGGAGCTGACACATGGAAATTGCTTGACAGTATCATGATTGAAGCGGCAAAAAGTCAGCTTGCCGGCCGCAGGCTGATTTCTATTGACGGGCCGTTTGGTTTCGGGTTAAAAGTACTACCCCTCAGTGATTGTGAACAGGAAGAAGGGATTTTTGTAAGCAACTCTGTACCAGTTAATGTGATAAAAGCCGGATTTAGTCTGGGCAAACGTGATCTTGCAGCCTTTGAAAAAGACAACCTTACTTTTGATGGAGGCCCCGTTGCGTGTGCTGCAATGGATTGCGCCGCAAAAGAAGACCGGATAATTTTCCAGGGTATTGGGGAGTCTTCCGGGATGATGACTGTTGAGGGGGCTAGTTCCCAGACCCTGACGAAATGGGATAAGGTCGGGATGGCAGCAGATCAAATCATAGAGGCTGTGACAAAGCTGGATGATGCAGGTTTCCATGGAGGCTACTGCATGGCCCTTGCCCCTTCCCTCTACAATCTTCTGTTACGAAGGTATCCCCAGGGTGATGGTACCGAGCTTGACCATATCCGTACAATCATATCTGAAGGAGTTGTCAAAGCACCCCTCCTGAAAAAAGGTGGTGTCCTCCTCGCTTCAGGCCGCCAGTTCTGCTCTCTTTGTATCGGGCAGGATATGACTGTCGGTTATAACGGTCCGTCAGGGGACAATCTGGAATTCTATGTCGTGGAGAGTCTGGCCCTCGTCATTCGTGTGCCGGAAGCAATCTGCGTTCTTAAATAGTTTCGAAAATGTAGATCAACCAATCAGAAAGAGGTGATGGGAGTGGAGAAAAAAATACAGGAACTCTTAAAAAAATTTGAACAGGATCATGAAATTTATGTCAGTGCACAGGATGCACAGACATTCTGGATGGTCAATGGAAGGATTCCAAAGAAAGAGGAAAGTCATCACCGGTTAAAAAAATATGTTTCGGGACCTAACGAAAAAGGAAATGTCCTTATTTTTCCAGACCATGAACGTTCGGATGATTATATAACAGAAAACTGGGGGACCATAAAAGATTTTGAAGATTTCGTGGAAAAGGTTCTTGCTTCTATCCTTACGGATAAAGAGGAATCTGACCTGAACCTGAAGGAGGGATGCGGGGCCAGCTGCGATTAAGTGCGTGTCCTCCGAATATGACTGCGACCAAACTCCCCCGTTCCTCAAAAAAAGTGATGAAGGTCCTTGATACAGGCTGTGCAATGACCCAGAAAGACCTGGTAAAAAAAACGAGTCTTCATCCACGAACTGTTCGTTATGCATTGAAAAAACTCAAAGAACAGCAACTTCTCATCGAGAAGTTAAAAATGGATGATTTACGCCAGATTATCTACCAAATCCGGTTAACCGGGATGCAGAATGCCGTGTTGGCAAAAATCTGAATAATTTTTTCCTGCGGCAGGGAGATGTATGCGTTTTCTCTCACCAACCATTAAGAGGTTTAAAGGAGAGTGCTGTTCATCAAACCCTGAGGGACAATGACTTCAGAAATCGTGATAATGAACAAAGAGGCAGTCGCACTTGCCGCAGACAGTGCCGTCAGCCTGGTAACCGGTCCTGCTGAAAACCCGCAGAAGATATTCACGTCGGTAAATAAAATCTTCGGGCTCTCCGGCAACCATACTGTATCGCTCATGATCTACAATAATGCCAGTTTTTTAGGAATTCCGTGGGAACCAATCATAACCAGGTTTGGAGAATCCCTGGGACATTCTCCACTCCCGACGCTCGCAGATTATGCTGAACGATTCCTCAGTTTTTTGAAAAGCGAACAGGAATTAATCACCGCCGATATTGAAAAGCAGTATTTTAGCTCCGTGATTTATACCTGCTATCTCTCCTTCAGACAGATCTTCCAGCAAAACGCATTAGAGATTATACGGGTTCAGGGCGTGATCTCCGAAGACCAGATAGGCGATATCGTAGCTGAAAAGATTAATGAGATTTATACTAAAATAACCCATGCCGAGTCTGTTCCCGGCGTCGATCAGTCCCTTATAAATGATCTTCGCACAGCCTACGATGATATCACCACGAGAGCGATTGCCGAGGTGCTTGAACAACTCCCGATACCGGACCCGGCACGGGCACAATTAAAGGAGATTCCCTTTTTGCTTTTTGGAAAATTTGCCGGGCCTCTTGAACCGGTGCCCCAGAATTTTTCCGGTATTGTGATCGCAGGATTTGGGGAAAAAGAGATCTTCCCCTCGCTTGTGACGTATGCTATTGAAGGGAGACTATCCGGTGCCCTGAAATACAAAGAGATCGATAATAAAAAAATCACGCTTGAGACCGGTGCCTATGTAATCCCCATTGCACAGCGGGAGATGGTCGATATCTTCATGTCCGGTATTGACCCACGTCTCACCGATGCACTGGTGGAGAGCCTGTCAGAAATATTCCATGAATACCCGCAGGCGATCATTGACAGCATTGAAACCATGAATGATGCCGAAAAATCCAATTTAAAGACACAATTCCAGCCAAAAAGTGATGAACTTGTTTTGCGGATCTCAACGTACATGAACAATTACCGCGCTTCAAACGTTGTCCCCATCATTAATGTGGTGATATCACTCCCGAAAACGGAACTCGCGGCGATGGCAGAATCCCTGGTGAGCCTGACATCACTCAAACGAAAGGTTTCCCTGCAGGCCGAAACCGTTGGCGGACCTGTGGATGTGGCGGTAATCTCGAAACGGGACGGCTTTGTATGGATCAAGAAAAAACAATATTTCAACCAGGAATTAAATCCGCAGCTGGTGCAGCGATACTGAGGTGAACCCAATCATGGAAAAAAAAGATACAAAGACTAAAAAAATCTGCCATTCAGACAGGGAATTTGANGAACTCTTTCTCCCCGGATCATNTGAGAAGAAAAAAATGCAGGAAGCCATAAATGACCCGGAGAAATTAACGGAGCATTTAACGAAAAACATCATAAAACGTACAAAGAAGTGAAAGGCAGAAAACCTGCAGGAAAATTTGTGCTTTGGCAGATCTGCTGAGACGCCGGTGAAAATTTCTTTTCAGTACTCAAAAAAATGGCCGGTCACTCAGGTCATTTTGACATAAGCTCAAGATGGCTGCTGTCACAGAATGGCTTGTTTTCTGATCTTCCGCACCGGCAGAGTGTAACACGGTTGCGGACTTCGTAGGTAGTGCCATCTGCAGATTCGACCGGGATCCTGCCCCGCACCCATATCGGGCCCCTTCCGGCGTTGTCGGGATATTCAATCAGCCCGATGGANGGTACGAATTCCGGCTCGATCACTTTCAGGGTTTTTTTGTACCAGACAACCAGACGGCCTGAGGGGCAGTTNNCGGCCTCAATAATGGCTATGCTCTTCGCATCCGGGTTATCCGAACGCCGGGTCAGGTTCCAGATACCGCCGGCACGGTCACAAAACCGGGCGGAGGCGCACAGGTCAATAAAATCTGTCAGGATAAGGGATGGGCTTTCGAACCGTTCAGCCTGGTCAGCATACGGTTTCCTGTTGGCCGTTTCGATCGCATCAAAACCGGCTTTTGTATGTATACCGTCGCAGAACGGCCTGGTTTTTGTATGCCCGCAGCGGCACAGGGAGTAATTTCCCTGCAGGGGGTATTTTTTACCCTCATGCCATGCATAGGAATACCCTTCTGCATCGTTTGTGATAACCTGATCTGACAGGGGGATTTCACCGGTAACAACATAAGGCCCATTTTTTGTAATAGTAATTTTTTGTTGTTCATCAGATACCGGCCCTGCGGTTTTTTTCCTGATCTTTATACGTTTCCCATTATCCCTTTTCATGATGGATTTTTCTCCGGTCTGTTTTCTTCTTGTGCATAATCACATGGGCAGCTTTCATCCCTGCAACACCTTTTAAGCCTTTTACACATGGGGGATTTCTGTATGGTCGGAGATCTCCGAGTTTGTCGTGCAGATGTTCCTGATGCTCAGGGCATGGACATCGCTGTTACCTGTCAGCCGTGCAAAATCCCTGAGTTCTTCTGTAGACACGTTCAGGAACTGCTCAAGCCTTTTTGCCGAAATAGCCGGATCAAGACGCTCACGCAGTTCCGGCTTCTGGGTGGTCACGCCAACCGGGCAATTCCCGGTGCTGCAGAGGCGGTACTGCTGGCAGGCACACGCCATAAGTGCAGCAGTGCCAATGGCAATGGCATCTGCACCAAGACAAAGCGCCTTGGCAAAATCCGAAGAAACCCGTAAGCCGCCGGTTATTACGAGGGAGATATCCTTACCGTTATTCCGGTCAAGGTATTTTCTCGACCGGTACAGGGCAAAAATGGTAGGTACAGACGTTGAATCTTTAATAAATTTCAGGGCTGCCCCGGTTGCCCCCGGCCTGCCATCGATGGTTATAAAATCGGGTTCTGCAGAGAGCACCGCAGCCAGGTCTGCTTCTATATCTCCTGCAGCAATCTTGACTCCTATTGGTTTTCCCCCGGACGTTTCCCGCAGCCACTGGACCTTCTTTTTCAGGTCTTCCCTGTTTCTGATATCGTCATATGCTGCAGGGCTGATGATGTCAGTACCTTGTGGGTATCCCCGGATTTCTGCGATTTCTGCGGTAACCTTTTCAGCGGGAAGACGGGCACCCATACCCGGTTCAGCAGACTGCCCGATTTTTATCTCAATTGCATCTGCTGATTTGAGATTCTCGTCGGTGATGCTGTAGCGGTTTGGGACATATTCAATGATGTACCGGTAAGCCTGCCGGCGGGCTTCCGGCAAAATTCCCCCCTCCCCGGATCCCATGGCAGTATGTACTGCAGCAGTGCCTTGTGCAATCGCAATTTTTACTTCCCTTGAAAGTGCCCCGAATGACATGTGGGTCACAAAAACGGGGGTTTCCAGTACCATCGGATGCTGTGCCTTCGGCCCTATCACCGTGCGGGTATTGACAAACGTCTCTTTGTTCAATGGGAGTGTGGCAATCTGTGCACCCTTGATCAGGATGTCATCCCATGAGATAACGGGTTTTTTTGTCCGCATCGGTTCGATGATCGATTTTCCGGTGACAGCCATCGTATGAATATCTGCCAGGTAAACCTCGAGGTCATCAGATGGGCGCTCCCACGCGGAAAGGTAACCGGGCAGAACCGGGGAACCCGCAGGAGACAGGATATGAGTGACCGGAGCACCGCAAACGGGGCAGGTGTTCGTATGGCTGGGAGCAGCAAAGGATGGAACCGGTCTGAGGTGGGTCTTGTCCGAAGAACAGATTGGACATACCCAGTCAGCAGGAAAGTCCTTCGGCTCTGTCCCGGGCAGGATGTGGGTGAAAGGGTCTCCCCGTTGAGATTCGTACTCAAATACGTTACAGATATCGCAGCGATAGAGGGTCATGCAGGAATACCGTTACTCTCATGTCCGTTTTTCAATACCATAAGGATATTCCGGGTTTCATGACTTGCGATAATAATTCGCCGGAGAACCCCTTTGGGAATAGTGATACTGGCAGATCCCGGACACCCATGGAAAAATTTCCGTTACTCAACGTTGGTAATCCTGCGCTGCATGTCGAGGATTTCTGCCTTTTTTTCCTCCATCAGTGCAGAAATAACCGCGTCAGAAAAGATCAGTGCCAGGGTTTCAAAGAGTGTACCCAGCGGTGCAAACGCGGAGGTGACCGATCGGTATTTGCCGGTCAACTGTCGGATTTCAAACGAAGTTTTATCNTTTTGGTAATACCCGGTNAGGTCGCCTAGGTTCACGATGCAATCTGCCATTCTGCTCATCTTCGAGTCCGGCGATGCTGTAATAAGACAGACCTTTCCCCCGAGTTCCTTTGCGGTCCCGCAGATAGATACCATCGAATGGGTCTCACCCGATCCCGAAAACACCACCAGCGTATCCCCCGATCGAAATGCGGGNGTAATNGTCTCTCCNACTATATATACAGCCGAACCGAGGTGCATCAGCCGCAACCCGAACGCTTTGGCAATAAACCCGGATCGCCCGGCACCGGCAACATATATTTTTTTGGCAGAAAGCATTTCCTGAAAAAAAACTGTCATCTGGTCATGGTCGAGCATACCGGCAGCTTTCGTTATGGTCACAGCCATCTGCTGCATGAATACCGGAATTTGGAGAACTTCATCATCCATGTGTGTGCATCTTCCTTTTTACATTGCAGGATATGAGCATATCGGTTATTGGGGAAGATCTCGTCCGGATAAAAAAAAATGCTCGCTCTGGGGAAACGGACACGAATCAATTCGCCGCACCAGAACAATGAAAAACGTAATGTATGCAAAGGACCTCCGCATCAGGGTCTCTTTAAAGGCACGGCGGGCAGGGATTTTTTTTGAATTTAGTCATTGATCCGCCGCGGGGGTGCTCCGCCGGGGACAGCGGCAATTATCGCACCTGATGGAGAACGTGGTGACAATCCCGTAGTATAGCAGAAAACTGCGATTATCATTGAAAATGGTAAAAAAAATCCTTGAACGCTCAACAGTGACCTGTTCAGGTTGTATCGCATTCAGGCAGAGCTAAAGCGGCAGGGGAGAACCCCAATATGCAATCGTCACTCTGAACGCAGGGGCGGTTAGGGGGACAGGCACTGTCCCTCCTTCACCTCACCGGTGCTTTTTATTTCATCTCATAATAAACGGAATTCTGCTGAGTCAAATAAAAATGCTATTTTTTACCCTCCTTTGGAAGGGAATTCCTGAACCTGATAAGTTCGTCACAGAATTCTCCCAGGTATTCCGCCATAGAAAGGCTGCCTTCCTCAAAAATGCAATCTCCCTCTTCGATTATTTTATTGATCAAATCCCGCGTGGGAAGAAGGAGATCGATCGGAACCCCGGATTGCTTTGATCCCAGGATGAGGGCCTCCCGGAAGAGGCCGAGACAATACCCGATACGATAGTGATAAACACGTCGGGTCTTATCCAGGTACGCCGCGACACGTTCTGTTTCAATACGGAGAAAATCCTCAAGGACCTGAGGGTCTTTGCATTTACCGAGCATGTAATGGTAATGAGCATAGGGATACATTTCTTCAAGTTCGGAAGGGACAATACCACAGGTCCCGAAAATTACGATATGGTAGCGGGAATGGTCTAAGACCTGTGAGATTATTGTCCTGATGAGTTGGTGGCTGGGACTTTTACTATAGGGTTTACGGACTGCACAGGGCATGAAAATGGCAATATCCCTGGGGGGGACTTCATATTCTTCAATGATGTACCGATGAGACTTTTCAAACTCCGGAAGATAAAACGGGGGACCGGTCAAGTGAGGTCCCTCCCTCATTTTTGAATGTTTCTGGTTTTCCTGATCACCCATGGATCTTCAATACCGGATTGTTCGGTCAATAAATGAATGAATCGCTCCATCATCGAAGCGGGGAAAAATGATCGGACTGCCCTTGAATTATTTATCCTCACAGAATCACTTAATTATTATCAGGATACCCATATTGTATCTGGATGGCACGCCTTGCGGTAATAGGAGTCGGCAGGATCGGCGGGGAGGTCGCCTACCTTTCGGCATCGCTGGGAATCGTGGACGAACTGGTTCTCTATGACTGTGCTCCCGATCTGCTCCGGGCACAAGTGCTGGATCTTGAGCATACCGGGCTCCAGGTACCCATCAGTACTGATACATGTGCAATAAAGGAGGCAGATATCTGCATTTTTTCCGCAGGCCTGCCACGAAACCCATCAGTAAAAACACGTGCCGACCTGCTCGAAGCCAACCTGTCTGCCACCCGTGACGGTATCGCGCTGCTCAAAGGATTTTCCGGCATTCTTGTCACGGTAACCAATCCTATGGATGCAAATAACTTCGTGCTCTGCAAAAAGAGCGGTATCGGGCGGGAGCGGTGCATCGGCTTTGGCGGACAGCTTGATAGTGCCCGGTTTGGGCTCGCGCTCAGGAACAGGGGGATTACGGGATTTCCTTTCGTTCTCGGAGAGCATGGTGAGCACCAGGTCCCGCTCTTTTCCAGCCTTTCGTCCCGGGTGGAAAACGGCCAGCGGGAAGAGATCCTTGCCGAACTACGGGGAGCAAGCATGGAAGTAATCAGGGGAAAGGGTGGTACGGTCTTTGGTCCGGCACTTCACCTTGCCCAGCTTACCCGCATCATCCTCAAAGATGCTCGGGAACTAATCGCTTGTTCAGCAGTACTGGAAGGAGAATACGGGTTATCGGGGTGTTCTGTGGGAGTTCCTGCCCGTATCGGCCGCAACGGAATCCGGAAGATTGAAGAGTGGGATCTTGATGCATGGGAGACGGCAAAGATGAGCGAAGCGGGACAGTTTGTTAAAAACCTCTGTACACGGGCGATGTCCTGATATGGCATCGCAATCGCTCAGGTCAGATACCTGTATAAATACCTCCTGCGCTGTTAACCCGAGTTCCGGTATAAAAATTGCCATTAACCAGGTTGAGTACAGCAGGACTTCGGATGGTCCAGTTATTCATATCTTCGGAAGGAATGTTCTGGGAAAATCTATTAAGATAGATGTGACTGGATTCCGGCCTTATTTTTACGCACCGGCTGAGCAAGCCGAGGCACTTCCTACATCATCGCACGTATCCATTGAGACCGGGACAAGCTACCTATCGATCCGTGGCGAGCCACTCCGCAGGTTGTTTACGCTTAACCCAGGTGATGTGCGCGAGGAACGTGTCCGGTTTAAGCATTACGAGGCCGACATACCATTTGCTACTAGGTTCATGATCGATACCGGTCTCACAGGAGGTGTTTCTGCACCTTCGACAAATGTAGACTATAAAGAACTCGAACCAACCGAAGTAGACGCCCCTGCCCGATCCTGTATCATCGATATCGAATGTGAGGACGAGCGGGGGTTCCCGGATCCTCAGCGCGACGCAATTATAGCTATCACCGCGTTTGACTCGTTTCCGGGCGATTACGTGACATTCCTTCTTGTAGCGGGAGGCATACCGGCGACAATTACGGAACAGCAGGATGCTGGTGGTCTTGTAAACGGCTGTTTCCGAAAAGAGAAACATACGATCTGTACCTACGGGGACGAGGCAGAGATGCTTAAGGCTTTTGCCAGATACATCGCTGAACGTGATCCAGACGTCCTCTCTGGATGGAACTTTACCGAGTTTGACATGCCTTACATCAGTCAGAGAATGGAACGTCTCGGTCTCCAGTCTTCACAGCTCGCCCGACTCTCTGGTATGACCGAACGCAATGCCTTACGGGGACGTGCACTCTTTGATCTCCTCACAGCATACAAGAAGATGCACTTAAGCCAGAAAGAGTCGTACCGGCTTGACGCGGTCGCTCTTGAAGAGGTTGGCGAACAAAAGGTCAGGTACGTTGGGACTATCTCGAACCTCTGGAAGAATTCGCCAGCACAACTTGTTGAATATAATTTCAAAGATGTCGAACTCTGCGTCAAGATCAATAAAAAAGACAACATCATCGAATTCTACCGGGAGATTGCCCGTTACGTAGGCTGCCCGTTGGACAAAACCCTCAACTCATCGAGTGTTGTTGATATCTTTGTTTTGAGGAAGGCATTCGGGAGATACGTCCTGCCTTCGAAAGGGTTTGTTAATGCCGAAGAGTTCGAAGGGGCGACGGTTTTCGAGCCTAGCAGGGGAGTGAGGGAGAACGTGGTGGTGCTGGACTTAAAATCCCTCTACCCGATGGCGATGATGACAATCAACGCGTCAATGGAGACCAAGGACCCTGAAGGCGAGCTCCGGGCGCCAAATGGGATCCGGTTCCGGAAGAAGCCAGACGGACTGACGCGAACTATTATATCGGAACTACTCAAGGAGAGAGATGAGAAGAAGGCACTCCGTAACACTTTTGAATTCGGTTCACCGCAGTACATCCTTTACGATATGCAGCAGAACGTGCTGAAAGTTATCATGAATACTTACTACGGCGTGAGTGGGTACCCGCGATTCCGGCTCTTCGACCGGGAAATAGGTTCTGCGGCAACTTCTGTCGGACGTGCGATCATCGAACACACCCGAACTGTGATTGAGCAGCAGGGTTACAAGGTCATCTACGGAGATACGGACTCCTGTATGGTGCAGCTGCCGTCACAGGACCGTGAAACGACAATCGCTCTCGCTCGACAGATTGAGAAACGCCTCAATGAAAGCTACGCAGAATTTGCAAAGAAGCAGCTGAATGCCGAGGTCCATTTCTTCTCCATCAAGTTCGAGAAGATCTACGCAAGGTTCTTCCAGGCTGGGAAGAAGAAGCGATACGCCGGCTCACTTGTTTGGAAAGAGGGGAAGGATGTTAAAGAGGTCGACATCGTTGGNTTTGAGATCCGGCGCAGTGATACACCTCAGATCACGAAGAAAGTTCAGCAGCGCGTGATGGAAATGATTCTTGATGGAGAAGGGAAAGAACAGATTCGAAAATATTTGATAGAGATTGTTAAAAAATATCGGACAGGAGAGTATTCGTTAGAAGAGATTGGCATACCTGGCGGAATCGGAAAGGATCTCGATAATTATGATATAGATGATGCACATGTTCGTGGTGCGAAATATTCGAATAAACATCTACACACCGAATTTGGGAGAGGTAGTAAGCCAAAGCGCGTATACATTAAAAGTATTGACTCATCAGGCATCTCGGAATGTAAATATCCCCAAACCAATGTAATCTGTTTTGAATATGGCGATCAAGTCCCAAAAGAATTTCACGTTGATTTAGATCTGATGCTGGAAAAAACATTGCAGCAACCAATTTCCCGCATCATCGAGGCCCTCGGATGGGATTGGAATGAACTTTTAGATCCAAATAAAAAAATTACCACTGAGACAACATTTGATCGATGGGGGTCATAAGTAAAAGATCAACAATTAAAACAGAAATACAAGAAACCAAGATATAAATTTCTGCAAATTATTCACAGGTTTGCGGTTACTTTTCAACAGAACGCTTCCCGCTCTCTTTTAACCGTTCATGCAGTTTTTTAATCTGTTCACGCAGGGCAATCGCCCGTTCGAAATCGAGGCTCTCGGCTGCGTCCCGCATCTGCTTCTCGAGCTCGATAACGACGTTAGGAATTTCGGTCCGGGGCACATGTTTTGTATCCTTGATCTCGACTTCTTTTTCCTTGACCGGTTTTCTGATGGTCTGCGGGATGATATGATGCTCCATATTGTAAGCCACCTGCAGGTCCCGCCGCCGTTTTGTCTCGGCAATTGCCCGCTTCATGGAATCGGTCATGACATCGGCATACAGTACGACATGTGCGTTGACATTCCGTGCCGCACGCCCGATGATCTGGATCAGGCTCCGCGCATCGCGGAGGAACCCTTCCTTGTCCGCATCAAGGATGCCGATAAACCCTACCTCTGGGATGTCGAGCCCTTCCCGCAGGAGGTTGATCCCGACGAGCACATCGAACTTCCCGAGCCGGAGTTCGCGGATAATCTCGCTGCGTTCAAGAGTCTGAATTTCGGAGTGGAGGTAGCGTGTGCGGATACCCTGGTCTGCAAGGAACTCGGAGAGCTCTTCTGCAAGTTTTTTGGTGAGCGTGGTGACGAGCACCCGGTCCCCGCGTCTGATCGTCGCCTTCACTTCACGGATCACGTCATCGGTCTGGCCATCGATCGGGCGCACCTCAACATGGGGATCCACAAGTCCGGTAGGACGGATGATCTGTTCGACAAGCTGGGTGGATTTTTTGAGCTCGTAATCACCGGGTGTTGCTGATACAAAGACCACATTACCCATGTACTGCTCGAACTCATGGAACTTCAGCGGGCGGTTGTCGTATGCGCTCGGGAGGCGGAAGCCGTAATCAATCAGTGCTTTTTTCCGAGAGCGGTCACCGTTGTACATGCCATGCAGCTGCGGGATCGTCTGGTGACTCTCATCGATGATCAACAGGAAATCGTCAGGGAAATAATCAAGGAGACAGTACGGTTTCTCACCTGCGTTCCTGCCGTCGAAATGTCGTGAGTAATTCTCGATCCCTTTGCAGGAACCGGTCTCCTCGATCATCTCGAGATCGAACCTGGTCCGCTGTTCGAGTCGGTACGCCTCAATCATTCCGAGTGTTGGTAGTACCTCATCGAGTTCCCTGCGGATCGATGCAATCGCCGTCTTCCGTGCTCCCTCCGGCGTAACGAAATGCCGGGCAGGATAGACGTAAAAATATTTCATCTCCTCTTTTTTTGCGCCGGTGTTTTTGTCCACCTCGCGGATGCGTTCGATCTCGTCACCGAACATCTCGATCCGGATAATGTTGTTGAAATACCCGGGCACGATGTCGATGATGTCCCCCTTGACCCGGAACCTGCCGGGCATCAGTTCCAGGTCGTTTCTCTCAAAAAGGATATCGAGAAGCCGGCTCATGATCTCATTTCTCGTGATCTTCTGGCCAACTGAGATCTCAAACCCCATGTTCCGGAAGTTTTCGGGGTTGCCAAGGCCAAAGATGCAGGAGACCGAAGCGACGATGATCACGTCGCGCCGGAACGAGAGCGAAGCAGTGGCTGAGAGTCTGAGCATCTCGATCTTGGGATTGATGGCAGAGTCCTTCTCGATATACTGGTCCTTTGCAGGAATATAGGATTCAGGCTGGTAGTAATCGTAATACGAGACAAAATATTCGACCCGGTTGTGCGGGAAAAAATCGCAGAATTCCTGGTAGAGCTGTGCTGCAAGTGTCTTGTTATGCGCAAGCACCAGTGTTGGCCGGTTTCCCGAGGCGATCACGTTTGCCATCGTAAATGTCTTACCCGAGCCGGTAACCCCCAGCAGAGTCTGGTACTGGAAGTTATTTTCCAGCCCATCGGTTAATTTTTTGATTGCCACCGGTTGTGAACCTGCCGGCGCGAACGTAGAGGCGAGCTGGAACTCTGTCATGGTGCTTAGGAATTCAGAGTGCTATATTATAAGGGATAGGGATGCGGCATGAATCTGGTCGTGCAGGATCCGGCTTCACCGGGTAGATCCGGCCTTCACGATTCCAGCACCTTAAGCAGATCCCTGAGATGAAGGGTGTTGATAATATCCTTCGCTTCGAGCCAGCCACGCCGGGCTGTCGCAACCCCGAGCTCCATGAAACCCAGGTTTTCCCGGGTGTGGGCATCGGAACCAATCGAGAACCGTGCACCATGCTCACGAGCCATCCTGCAGTTAGTGTCGGAGAGGTCAAGTCGTGCAGGAAATGCATTGATCTCGAGAGAAACGCCATGTTCCACTGCAGCATCAAAAACTACGTCCAGATCCATCTGAACCGGGTCTCTCTGCTGGATGATGCGCCCCGTGGGATGTCCGAGTATATCGACCTGATCATTATGCAGAGCAGCAAGCACACGATTTGTCATCTCGGTCCGGGGCATGTTCAGACCTGAATGGACGCTCGCTGCAACCACATCAAGATCCCCAAGGATCTTGTTCCCTATATCCAGCTTTCCATCAGTGNCAATTGAGCATTCGATTCCGGCCAGCACCACGAAACCATCGAGNTCGCGGTTTATATACTCAATCTCCGCTTGCTGCTTCACGACTGCGGTCTCATNAAGTCCACGGGCTACCTTCGGATTCCATGCGTGATCGCAGATGGCAATATATTCATAGCCGTACGCCTTTGCGGCCTCTGCCAATTCCCTGATGGTATGTTTTTCATCGCTCCATAAAGAGTGAACATGAAGATCTCCCCTCACCGCATCGTACGGAACAATCTCAGGGAGAGTTCCGTTGATCGCGGCTTCGATCTCACCACGATCCTCACGCATCTCAGGTTCGATATAGGGAAGGTCGAGCATCCTGTAGAGATCCTGCTCGGTCTGTCCGTGTAGTATCTTTCCATTGGAGAGGTTCGTGACTCCGTACTCGTTCAGCTTCCATTTCCGGTCAAGTGCCCGGCGCCGCATGGCGATGTTGTGGGCCTTGGATCCGGTAAAATACTGAAGAGCAGTCCAATACTGGTCTTTATCCACCACCCGCAGGTCAACCTGCACACCGGAAGTGAGGACAATGCTGCTTTTTGTCGGTCCTCTTCCCAGTATCCGATCAATTCCTGGCAGCTCGCAGAACGCATCCATAATTTTTTCGGGTTCAGCTGATGCGGCAAGAATATCTACATCCCCGATAGTCTCTTTTCTTCGTCGGATGGAACCTGCAAGGCTGATCTGCTGCGTTGCGGGAAGAGCTGCGAGCCGTTTTTTTATTGTTTCGGCAACGGGAAGAATATCACCGAGAAGAAAACGCCTGCCCGTACTCTTCATTGCGTGGATACTCTGCAGGATATTTTTCTCGCTTTTCTCACCAAATCCCGGCAAGTCACGGATCTTCCCGGCCTTTGCCGCTTCTTCCAGTTTTTCTCTGTCAGCAATGCCCAGCTCTCTGCTCAGGATCAGGGCTTTTTTTGGCCCAATGCCTCCAATCTCGGCCAGTTTCAGGACTCCTTCGGGCGTTTCCTGCTTCAACTTCTCAAGGTAGNCCAGCTTGCCGGTCCCGAGTATTTCCCGGATTTTGGCAGCAAGGTGAATACCAACACCCGGAATCTCCTCGAGTTTCCCGCGTTCACTGATGCTGGTAATGTCCTCTTCCAGTGTCTCTATTACATGGGCAGCCCTTCGGTAAGCCACTGGCTTGAACTTTATGCTTTTGATCTCAAGAATGTCGGCAACTTCATAGAATATGGCTGCGATCTGCTTATTGCTTATCAGGGTTTGTGTTGCCATAGGTTCACCCAGGGAATTTCACTGATCAGATAGAGACATTTTCCCATGCATAGTTCTTTTTTCAGGATAGATACGTATTGGGCAACGGTCATTTACCCTATATATTAAAGGGCAAATTTCTGACATAAAAGGAGATTTCAGGAAAAAAATCCGCCTACCTGGGTTTATAATGTCCCCACTTCNCCAACGCTTCTTTGAGTTCCTGTGCCTTCTTTGCCTTTTCTTCGAGCGTGACACCTTCCTGCCAGGCTTCTATAGCCTGCATGGTTGCCTGTGCCCCGGCACGAGTCCCCTTCGGGTGACCGTGAATACCCCCACTGACAAGCAGCACCAGCTCGGAACCATAAATGTTCAGCACATCGGGTACAAGCCCGGGATGAAGCCCTCCTGAGGAGACCGGGAATGCTGATTTGATCCTGCCCCAGTCCTGCTCAAGGAGCATCCCTTCCACAGCCGGGGTTTTTTTCTCCCGCAGCACATCAGCAAGGGCTATGGATTCCTTTTTTGATCCGGTCAGCTTGCCAACCGCCGTTCCCGTGTGGATCTGGGAGACGCCAATCAGCCGCATGAGTTTTGCGAGGAACTGCATGGAGATGCCATGCTTTTTGTTCCGGTCAAACGTTGCATGCATAGCCCGGTGTGCATGGATGGCAAGACCGAGATCGGAACAATAGTCCCTCATCGTCATGACACTTGCAGTCCCGGCGACGACGACATCAATCATCGCGTAGTTCCAGTCATATTCAGCCAGCATATCTGCCCTTTTTTTCATGGTTTCGGTATCAGCGGATATATTGAGGAACGCGGATTTTTTCTCACCAGTCTCTTTCTCGGCCTTATCCCGTAGTTTTGAGAGCATTTTTACCCGGTCCTCAAACCGGTTGAACGGGGTCGATGTCAGGTTCTCGTCATCCTTGACAAAATCAAACCCTCCCATCCAGGTTTCGTAGCCGACCTCTGCATGTTCCTGTGCAGAAAATCCGATCTTGGGTTTGGGAACAGCGCCGGTCAGTGGCCGATTGCTGACCTTCATCATCTTCCGGATCCCGTCGTTGCCAAAATGCGGGCCTTTGAAATGGTGAAGGTATGCCGGGGGAAGGGCGACATCGATCAACCGCAGGTTTCTCACCGCTTTCATCCCAAAGATATTCCCTGCAATCCCGCTCATCAGCTGGACCGCGTTACCCTCTTCCCAGAGGGCAAGAGGATACGCGATTTTTACAACATCTCCTTCGATGTCAAACGCTTTTGCCTCAAGCTTTTTCATTCTGGGGGGCAGTGTATGAAGGGTTGTCCACGTGCCCGTTGAACTTTCTGAGGCTATCCTTCCCGCTGCTTCTTTGCTGCGAATCCCGGCAGCAGGTTCAAAATAAAACATACAGATGAGGTCATCAGGTGCCGGAGTATACTCCAGGTCGACAAATTCTTTGTACCAGTCAATTGTCATAGTGTACCTGTAATATCAAAGGAACTTATAGTAAAAAACGTTCTCTTTCGAGGTATACTACAGACACTATGGCCATGACACCATGGCAAAAGAGTTCAGGAAAACGATTGCCAGACAGGATAGCGGTTGCGATAATCGCCACCAATTACTCGGACTTCGGACAACCGGGCTATCATATCAACCGAATGAGATTTTCCCGTCCTTTTTTAACCTTCTGGATAATACCACGCTGGTGGAGGTCGTTGAGTGTTGCGCTCACTGTTGATTTAGGCAGTCCCAGGTTTTTGACGATCTCTGACTGGTACTGTTCCCCGTCATTTGTTTTCAACAGCTGGACTATCCTGTCTTCAAGGCTGATAAGGTCCGCTTCCGATAATGGGACTGCCGCAACCTCAGGTTCATCCGGTTCACTATGAAGTCTTTTTGAAATAAACCTATACAATCCCGCGATCACGATAAGGACAAGAACCCCTCCGAGTATTACTGGCATCCAGGGAATGCCGGGTTTTTCAAGGACCAGTCGTGGCTCACCTGCCCCGAATGAACGCTGGCCGTACCAGATAAGCCCGTCCCGTACCTGGTCAGGTGCAGGTTCTGCAACACTGACCGTATAACCGGAGGGATACCGGATAACGAGCGTATTGTCTTTTGCCAGGTACAGACCACCGGCGAATGCATCACCAATGGCAAGATCAGTTCCTGTTTTTGCAAAATTTTTCCAGCTGAACGAATAATACACAACCCCATACCTGCCCGTAGGGGTAGTCTGGATAACCGCATCACCGGCAAAATCAGTAATCTCCATGGGCCGGGACGTGGCTGCTGCTGCCTGTGCAGCCGAACGCTGCATCAGATCCTGGAACTGGGGAAGATACGTAAAAGATACATTTTTTGCATAGGAATCAAATGCCCCGACATCCTCATCGGATGCAAGAAGCGCCCGGTACTCCACATGCCAGTTCGCCGTATTATCTTCCTTGAGCGTGATAGTGTAGGTGATTGAAGAGTACGGAGGAACGGGTGCCGCACCTGCAATAACCGGAATAATTATCAGGAGTACCACGATTAGGTCAACGATACTAAACCGGGTTATATACACCAAGAATCACCAACCTGTTGATTATTATTATACAAGAGTATAAAAATTAAGTAGAGTTTTTTTTATTCATTCCATATCACCGTCGTGAATCGGGATGCCTCTTGTAGTTATCGGGATAGGTCCCGTGCTCATGGTCGCATGACTTCTTTTGTCACGCCCATTTTTTCCTTTATCACGTGAGGATCCATTATCTTCCTGCGGATTTTTTATTATTGATGGCTTGTCGTTTCTGTTCCCGGTCTGCGGGGTGATCGTCCCGTTAACCGGAATNANGTCCTTTTGATCTTTTATCTTTTCCCGGATCTTATCTTTATCCTGCTCCATGGTTCCTATTGCCGTGGTGTTGTCATCACGGACACAGTCCTGTTTCCTGATCACCAGTTTCACTGCTTTAAAGACGTCTTATTGTTTTTTCAATAAAACGGGCAAATCTCATTTCGGTCTTCTCTCCAAACTTTTGTTCGAGTAAAACACAGTTGTTGTACTCCTTGGCAAGATCAGTATTATTCGGGTTCAAGAGTAACAGGTTGGCCAGGACAGTCTGGTGCCGGGTGTTCATTTCCTGCGCATGCAGGAGCCCGGTGGCGTTGGATCCTAAAGGGGGTTAATAACCCCCCTGTCAGGTTTAGTTTCAGCCTGTAAAGCTCAAGCGCCCGTTCTGTTTTAGTGATCCGGTTGAGGTCCAGTTCCCGCAGTACTTCAGCAATGCGGAGTCGTGCATGGTCAAGGCGTTTTTCCCACCCGGGGTATCATTGAAGGTGAATGTCTCCAAGGTCTTCCATGGCCAGCTTCAGCCCGTGCAGCGGCTTGTCTGCATCAATGGGGCCATTATATTGCGCAATCTCATCTGAAATGTCACCCGTGCCCTGTGAATCTGCTGAATTGTCGTCCAGTGCTGCGACCGTTCCAGCACTGCAGAGCAGTCATCAGTATTCCTTCAAGAATAATATGGGTATTTTTCATTTATCCTCTGTGTATCGGTATTTGTCGTTGATTGCAGTTATCTATTTTAGGAAGTTAACGGTGGCTATGGTTCAATAAAAATTGGATGATCTGATGCTCTCTTAATTTCAAAGGAACTGTTCGGGATGGTTCATAATTAAAAATGAAGCGATAATTCGCAAGACTAGGTTTTAAAATAACCACTGCGGAATTGGGGTATCTATCCGGGTCAGGATTCCCTGGACGCGCGAAGAACACGAGCCGGAATTCATTTTTAGTTTCTGGTGGCATGCCCCATTGAACGAATTTTATGCCGGTGAGTATTTGGCCACTCCAGCATATAGTGTGATGAGAAGGGCGAGCAATGGAATACCGGGAGCTGTTGAAGGATGTGTTGGTAGTGTCACTGGTGATCTCTTGAATTATGGATGAAAATCGAACAGGATTGTTGTACGATCTTCACTCAGGCATTTTTCAATAAATAATTAAAGCAGAACGTCTACCTACTTGTTATTGGTAAGGGTATATTCTCTGGCAAGATGCAGCCGGAACAAGACACGCATATATAAAAAAGGATCCCTAATATCTCCTTTAAAAAATAGAGTATCCATGGCAACAAAGAAACCCCCGATTCCAAAAAAGAAGAGAGCTCCGTTACTTACCGGGACGGGTGTATCTGAAAAACTCTACCATACAATTTTTGAGCACTCCGGTTTACCAACCATCATTATTGAGAAAGATTCGACCATTTCCCTGGCCAACCGCACATTCCAGGAGCTGTGCGGTTACCGCCGGCAGGAGTTCGTGGGAAAGAAAAAATGGATGGAGTTTGTTGCACCAGAAGATATCGATAAACTTACGAAATATCTTACCGAGAGTATAAAAAAGAACCTTCAGACAGACGAACCGTATTCTTTTAGATTCGTTGACAAGAAAAAACGGAACCATGACGTGGTACTGACTGCAGGTGTAATCCCAAGGACACAACAATTCATCTTTTCCTTAATGGAAATTTCCGATGGGGAACGGTTTGAAGAATCGTTCGGGTACAATAACCAGCAGATGTCAGGAGTCATCTATAATATTCCGGATGCTACGTTTGCGATCGACCGGAACGGGAGGGTAATTGCCTGGAACCGGGCAATCGAGGAGTTGACCGGGATCCTGGCTGTAGACATCCTGGGAAAGGGCAATTATGAATATGCTCTTCCCTTCTTCCGGG
>Ga0031655_10000260_pt1 | contig 33361 bp, 24 predicted proteins | sample FrelakmetHBP12HB_FD_55187 | JGI IMG/M metagenome (GOLD analysis project Ga0031655, IMG submission 55187) | Freshwater lake sediment microbial communities from the University of Notre Dame, USA, for methane emissions studies -HBP12 HB | ecosystem: Environmental > Aquatic > Freshwater > Lake >... | reverse complement strand
ACCATCAGCATCGTCGTCTGGATCTTCAAAACCGACCGACTCCTCACCGGCAGCACCAGCAAATGGGCCAAACTCCTAAGCAGACGACGCAGACGACACTACTAAAACACCCCGCCCTTCCCCCCTCTTCTTTTTCTCTTCTCCCACCCCTATTCCTAAAGCAAGATATTAATACCACAGGCCAGTATAATACAAACCAACGGGGGATTCCTCATCACCATGAACCATCATTCGCCTCACCATCATTCACGCATCTGGTCCTACATGCTCTCCTGGAAAGGCCTCGGCTTCCACCTCGCCGGCATCACCGCCATCCTCTGGCTCCTCCTCCGCTCCGGCACCGGACCACAACGACTCCAATACCCCTGCCAACAAGCCTCCCTCCTCATCGCCACCGGCTACATCACCTTCTGGAGCTGCCTGCTCGCCGGCCTCTTCATCTGGCTACGCACCGCCAAAACACGCGCAACCAAGACACTCCCCGCACTCCTCGCCACCGCCCTCATGATCTCCACCGTCTCCAGCGCCGTCTTCGCCACACTTCCCTCCGACACCTCAGGCTCATGGACACCCATCCCAAAACAACCCATCGGCACACCCGTCGGCATCAACCCCGGCCGCGTCGCCTGGGTCTGGAACCCCAACGCCACCGCCCAGAACCTCACCGGTTTCTGGTGGGAGAAACAAAACAATAACCAGACGGTCATCGACGCCATGTTCAGCCAAGGAATCCTCGAAGTCACCGGCGCCCCCAACATCACAGACGCCTGGAACACCCTCTTCCACGACTACAACCAACGCCATGGCAACGGCGACGTCGGCTACCAACCCGGCGAAAAAATCGCGATAAAAATCAACCTCAACAACGTCATGTACCACACCAACAACCCATACACCTACGTGAGCAATGACCGGGATGCCGGCCCCTACGTCGTCAAAGCCCTCCTCCGCCAACTCGTCAACATCGCCGGCGTACCCCAAGAGGACATCACGGTGTTTGACGCATCGCGTGACATGCCGAACTGGTTCTATGACCGCGTCTATTACCAAGAATACCCGGCTACTCCGCTTGTTTCCGAATTCCCCAACGTTCATTATGCTGATAATTCCGGTGGAGCTAAAGATAGGGAGAAAGTCGTCCCAAGTGCAGAGCACGTGTACGTCTACAATGGCTCCGGGCTGCTGCGGACGCTTCCGACGTGCGTCTCAGACGCCAAATATCTTTTTGACATGCCTTTGCTGAAGAAGCACCCCGTCAACAACGGCATTACACTTTCAGGGAAAAACCTATACGGGTCGTTCATCGAACCGGTCGCCGATGGACTCCATCAAGACCATACGGAATCGTTCACCATGGGCAGTCCAGCTCCGGCGACCGCACTCCTCGCAGACAAAGATCTTGGAGGTAAGATGCTGTTGTTTATCGGAGACGGGACGTTCGCCACCAAGGTCGACCATAAAACCATCGCCAAGTTCCTGATGTATCCGTTCAACAATGACTGGACGAACAGCCTGTTCTTCTCCCAAGACCCCGTCGCCATCGACTCCGTGATGTACGACTTCCTGTTCGCCGAGGGGACAGGACCGTGCGAAGGCTCACAGAACTATCTGCATCAGGCTGCCGTCCCGCCCCCGAATGTGTACGACCCGGAGAACGACGGCGTCTACCTCACACAGAGCCTGGGCGTGCACGAGCACTGGGACCCGAACGTCAGCATCTTCTCCCCAGACCGATACAGCGGACCTGCCCATGGCGGCATCGACTTCCAACCTGTGGTCGATGCAGTGCCAATGCCGGCTGTGGTCATCACCCGGCCGTTGGATCATCATGCATACATCTTCGGCATCGAAAAGCTCAGGTTCCCCGTCATCTTCATTTGCGGGAGGTATACGGTCGAAGCCCGGATGAACGGTCACGTCAGCTCGGTAGAGAAAATCGAGTTCTACCTCGATGGACGGCTTCAACACACTGATACGGACGCACCGTACTCATGGTTGTGGACTACCCCCTCGCTGTTACGCCATACCCTCAAGGTGGTTGCCTACTATACCGTTGATGGCGGGACCAGCACGTCAAGCACCGAGCTGAAACTGTGGAAAGTCCTGTAAAAAATCAGGTAGGAGTCTAGTAGCTTTCTGCGTACACCTCAAGAGAAATACACGTCTTTGCAGTGCGGATTGATGTCAAAGTAGAGGAAGAACACGGCCATTCTGAAGGACAACGACCCTCCTATTGGATGACGATGTAATTGGAGAAGATTGCCCCAGCCAAAAGATGAAACCCTAAAGGAACCCCGAGGAGGAACCACACGATAGATTTGTCTCTGGGCGGGGATGATTCTATGGTGGCGATGTATCACCGTTAAGCACGGAAGTCAGACAGAAGAACTCCATGAAGAATGAGAGTAAAGCACCAACAAGGAATGTCCCAATCATCCAAAGCACCAAGGCGATTGGCAATCCAACAACACACAACATGATTACCCCAAGCATTCCAAAACTTGCAAACGCCAAATCTATTAGCATCTGAATACATCCGTTTGTAGTATACTCATCATAGATGATTAGTCCCGCTTCTATTATACAACAAACAAGGCAAGGTATGATTGACAACAAGAAACTGGTGACTAATCCAAAAGGTATACCGAACATACCAAGCAAGACAAACCACACTGCCATTGAATAGTAGCAGATAGTCCAGACAAGCGTTTCGGTTTTATTTTCCCAATCCCAGAACCAGTCATCTGGTATTCCACCACGAATGTTCTTTGTCACGTTCGTTGCTATTCTACTGAAATTCTCTTTGATGTTTTCTGGCAAGTTTTTATCAACGGCATATTTTAATAATTTGAACGACGGTTTGTTTTCGATTCGTTCTAACATCTTCGTTATTTTNTCGAACTTCTTTTTTTGGCCATCGTTGTTCATGGTATATGGCGTACTCTCTACCATAGGCATTGCCGTGACTGTGGAAACAATGAGGGCTGTACAAAAGGCACTCAATAGGCAAATCAATATCCGCCTTGATTTGTTCATCTCTCCCCCCTAATAGNAGTAATAAATCTGATTGAGAATATCCGCTTGTACCTGTATGAAATCAATTATTATCCATAACGGATACTCACAGATGAAAAACACTATGTCTATGATGAGGAAGAGTATAACAGCAATGATCCCTCCAAGGATACCGAACCAATAAAATGCTTGACTTATTGTCGCAAGTTCAAGAAGAATCAACTGAAAAGTTGAACCTAACGAATCAATAACAGCATACTGACAGGCCACCCATAATACTGGTATCAGTGTCAGAACAAAGCAAATAAGAATAGCAATCGGAATACCAATGATAGGCCCGACTAAAAGACAACACACCGCCAATACATTCGAATCGAACAATGCTATCTTATCTACGAAATCAGTCCAATAATTACAATCCCCTCCAAGACTCGTGATGTTTTGGGTTATGGCATTTTTTAATCGTTGTGATTTGGCAAATGCCTCGGCTTTTTGTTCTGGTGTGAAATNCTTATCACAGTACTTTTGTATTTGTTTGAAAGCCCAACTGTTTTCAATCTTATCGAGCATCATCATAAATGGTCTTGCACGCTCTTCGATTCCACTTGTATTATACTGGTACTTCGGGCTGTTTGTGGCTGGCACTGCTGTTACTGATGATACAATCAGCAGGAAAATGAACATACTGGATGCTACGAGCANCTCTTTCCCTATNATTTTTATTTTCATGTTGTTGACCTCTTGCGTTCTATAATTTCAATATTTTAATTAAAATTTTAATAATGAATTTCAAAATACTAAGGACAAAATTGACAATGCCTGGTATCTTAGAAAATATTTTCTGCAATATCGCCAGACCTGCTTTCATAAGCCATAGGACGACAGAACATGTGAGCAGACCTACTTTGATGGTTCCGTTCACTATGGTGTNAACGGCAACATTCAGTCCTGTCTTGACGTCTTTTATAGCCGTGTGTATAGCTTGATTTTGGCCACGGTTGTTGTCATCTTTTCGATACCAATCAGAGTGAGGGTTAACATCAACAGCAAACACGATGAACGACGCTTTTTTGCTTACACTAATCCCCCAGGCATCGATTGTCCATGGTTCGGGCGTACTTGGCTGTGGATTACCAGTTGTGACGACACTCGAATTCAAACTGTTAAAATTCATCATGTTATAGCCTTCACCAATGATATCCATGTAGCCAAATCGTTGGTTCCACATGTTGGCGCAGACAATCCCACCGTTCTGCATGTTAAAGGTTTTTTTCAAAAAGAAAACACTGCCGCCAAGATTGACGAACGGCAACTTCAAACCAAGATATTTGTGGACACTCAACTTGTTGAAATCCCCGTGACTTGCAGAAAATAAAGAGACGTTGCCATTCCTAATTATTCGTTTGGCTTGAATGCAAGGCTTATCAGCATCAATATGCACAGCGATTGCTTCTTTCTGGCTATTCCAAACGGCGACAGTGAGATACAATGATTCGTTCCTGGAAATATCACGCACATTGCTGTATGATTGCGAATCAGAACGATTTCCTTTCAAACCGCCAAGAGACCACTCCCTACGCACTCCCGTGGCGTCTAAAACGTTACCAAAACCCTCATCGCATACATGAAGTGATATTTCATCAGTCCCGTTTGAAAGAAAAACGAGATAAGCCACATCCCNGGGTGAAGTCATCGTATATGACAACTCCATGTTGATCTGTATTTCTGTATCATTGTGAAAAAGAAGTTGGTATTGGGTCACTTCTTTATTCAATAGTTCTGTGCCCTGATCAAATGAAAATGAAGAATCGTAGACGACTTCTGTGATGTTGTTCGACGGTAATCGGGTGTTATTCTGGGTGTAGCCGTTATCTTTTAGTGGTTGATTATTGTCATTGTTATTATTAGCTTTCAGCTGCCACAAGGACAATAAAAGTAACAAAGCGACAACTAAAATCGATATTGCACAAATTTTTTTTCGCATTATCTTTCGGCCCCGATTGTGCTAGATACCAACATGGCAAAAAATATAGCGTCAAAAATTTAAGGTTTGTTTAAAAGGGTTCGAACGCGTTTCAACCTTTTAAAAAAAAAGGGGTTGGTACGGGACGTGGCGGGAGCCGAACGTTAAGAGTAAATTTTTCTGTTATTTGAAGATAAGTATTAATACGATATCGTACATATTAGTACTTATTAATATTTGGTGGAAATATGGCGTTGAAACAAATAAGTCTTACAATTCCTGAAAAATTACTGAAAGAAACAAAGAATTACACAAAAGAATATGGATATAGAAATGTGCAGGAACTTATCTTGGAACTTGTGCGAAACCGTGTACTTAATGAAAAAATAGAACGATATCAACGAATAGAGCACGATATGCAGCAAGGGAAGAAGGTAAAAAAATTCTCCCAAAAGGAAGCTGTTGAATATCTGAAGAGCTTATAATATGGTATATGAAATTGAATTTAGTGTTCAATTCGAAAGATCCATGAAAAAGTTGAAGAAAAAAGATAAAGTGTTATTTGAACAAATACAAAAGAAATTAATTGACCTTGTTCAAAACCCAGATCATTATAAACCTTTGAAAAATATTCTGGCTGGTTATCGAAGAATACATTTCGGTTCTTTTGTTTTAATTTATAAAATCGAGGGAGACATCGTAAGAATAATTTCTTTAGATCATCACGACCAATCGTATTAGAAGCGGACGTGGCGGAAGTCGAACCATCCAACGGGAGAAAAACGGGGCGAAAGAACGCGAAAAAACGACCTTTGGATTTTATGGGATAACGGGAACGTCGATTCTATTCTCACTAAAAGCCTTCTCCAACTTTCTTTCCTTTTTCAAAGAGGTGATTATTCTGGATAATTCTGTCTACACAAAGATGACGTTGAGCGAAAAAGAAGTCGCCTTAACGTTGGAAAAACTCGGAATCGAATGGCGGTACGAACACCCTATCTTCGTCTGGGACGAACAAGGACGGCCGCGCGTGTGGGCTCCTGACTTCTACCTCGTCCCCTTCGGAATCTACCTCGAAGTCTGCGGCTCAACAACCTTCGACTACGCCTACAGAAAAAAAATCCTGTTAGACAACGGCTACCAAGTCATATTCCTTCATCTGTACAAAACCTCGCATCGCTGGAAAACATACCTCGTCCACGCTTTGGAATTCTATGTGAACCGTCATAAAAAGAAACTGGCCTTGGTTAAGGTACACACCTCAAATTAATAAAAGAGAAAGAGAATCAGGCAAGCATCATGCCTGATTAGAGTCCGCTGACGGTGAACTGCCAGGTTGATACCAAGCGTATTTGATCGCTTCCGACGAGGATGTTGCCGTTAGGATCGCGAAACGCCGCATAGATCCGATAGATGCCGTTGCCGTGCTTCAGGTTGTTCCGTTTGATTAAGCCGTTGAACACAATGTCAAGACCGAGCTGGTGACCGACCGTGATCGTCCTCGGTGTCGTCTCATTGATGGTGTCGTTGTCCACGACCCAACCGTTGCCATGGTATTGGACTTGGATGAGGAGGTAGCCGCTCATGCCGGTAGACCCGTTGTTTTTCAGTTTGGATTGGTTCCGGTAGACGATGGTGAGTTTCGGGATGTACTGTTGGCTTGCGTCGCCGGAGTAGATTTTAACGAACTCGTGGGTGGTTGGTGGGGTGCCGCTGATGTCTCGGCTGCTTCGTAGGCAGAGTTTGGTCTCGGTGTTCTTGATCCATGAGGTGTTGGAGAGGGTGATGTTATTCCATCCAGTTTTGAATCCTGTGGTGTTCAGTCCTCCGCCATTTCCTGCGTAATGGCTCTTGTTGTAGTCCCCGGTTTGGAGTGGGTCGTGGGGGTAGGTGGGTTGACCGTTCTGGATGGTGATGTTGAAATCGGTGGTGGAGTTGTCGCTGTATTTGTAGAGGCCAAGGGTGGCGGTGCTGATGTTACCGTTCTTGGGGAGGCTGGAGGTGTTGAAGAGGAGCATGCCGCGGTAGACGTAGTTGGTGGGACCGACTTGTTTGTCCTGGCCGATGTTGATAGTGGTGGCGGTGTTTGAGATGGTTCCAGTGGCGGCGGTCCAGGCGGTGTTGTAGACAGCGTTTGAATTGTAGAGGTAGCCGTCGCTGGTCTTGGATGGGAGGGTGTAGGTGGGGTCGATGATGACAGGGAACGTCATGGTGGTAAGTGTGGTGTAGGGGATGCAGGAGAGGAGGTAGGTGTCGCCGCCTTGGTGGACGATGCGGTACGTCAGGTTAAAAGTCGTTGAGGTGTTGGTTTGTTCGTAGGCGATGCCAATGGGGAGGCTGCAGGCGAGGTGGCCGAGGGCGTCTTTGTAGTCAACGCTGTAGGCGGTGATGGAGGTGTTGCCGGTGATGGGGTTGGCTCCATCGTAGGGGGTGAGACTCTGGCTGTCGAGTTTGGTGGCGAAGACGAGGTAGGACGAGGGGCTGAGGCCAAATTGGCTGGGCGGATGGCTGAGGAGGGCGGTTTTCGTGGTGTTGCTGAGGATGATGGCTTCTTTGAGCTGGGTGTTTTGGTAGGTATAAGTGATATCAGTGCCAGTGAAGGCGCTGGGGTAGGTGATGGTATTCCCTGTGGCGGTAGCTGGGCTGTTCTGGATGGTTTGAAGGGTGTGGGTGGTCCAAGTAGTAGGGTCGATGTAGCCGACGGAGGCAAGCTTGCTTCGGACGACAGTGATGGTAGGGTCGGTGGAGCGGTTGTAGGCGAAGGCGACCGGCCAACTGTCCTGAGTGTTGGGTTTGAAGTAAGCGGCAAAGGGTCCTTGGTTGTTCCAGGTACGGTAGCCTATACTATAGGCGAAGCTGTCTTGCGGTAGCTGTGTGAGGGTGGTGTTGATTGGCTGCCAGCTGCTATTGGTAGTGGGTTGGTAGTTGACTTGGTTGGGGTAGGTGTCGAGGATGTTGTTGCCTGTTGTGGCGTTGTAGTACGTGTTCCAGGTGGGTCCACTATTGACGAGGGTGTAGTTTTGCGGTGGGTTGGGTGGGTCGGTGAGGTTGATGTATTGGTTGTTGGTGTAGGTGTCCTGTGTGGTGGCGACGGAGAGTTTTGCTGTTGCACTGACGTTGAAGCTGTGGGTGGCGGAGGCCACTTGGTTGTTTTGGACGTCGAAGGCGGTGATGGTGTAGTTGTATCTGCCGACTTTCCAGGTGTCGGTGAAGGCGAGTTTGTAGTGGTTACCTGTGGTGTGGGTCATGGTGCCGTAGCTGATTCCGCCTGGTGTGTAGACGGAGGTGGTGGCATGGTCAACGCCGCTGAGTTCGTCGGTGATGTCTGCGGTGATGTTGACGGTGCGTCCGAATCCGATGGGGCTGGGGGTGGCCGCGATGTTGGTGATGACGGGTGGGACGTCATCGGGGACGTAGCTGCAAAAGAGGGCGATAGCTCGGCTGCAGGTGAAGGTGAAGCTGGCGGGATCGGGTGGGGTTGGACCGTAGGCGATGAATTGTGTTTTACCATGGAGGGTTTGTCCCGTGGTGGTGTAGTTGATGTTGGTGGTGTTATCGCCCCAGATGGTGATGACGTAGTTTGTTCCGTTGTGTAGGGGTGGTCTTTGATTGGGGTTGAAGGTGAAGATGTGCCATCCTGTGGTGGTGGGCATGAGTTGGTTGGATGTTCCTATGAGTTTGGAGTCATTTTGTCGGTAGATCATGCAACGGTAGGTTGGTCTGGGATTGTTCGGGCTGCCGGTGACGTAGGCAGTGACGTTTGTGCCGTAGCCGTTTTGGTTAATGGTATAGTATGTTCCGGTAATACAGTCGGTGTCGCTTTCAGATGTGGTACCTTGTGATTCGCTTCCGATGCTCGTCCAATTGTGGAGGTAGAATGTTGGGGATGTTTGTGATTCATTATATCTTTGATCTACAAGATTTAGCGTTTTATTGATTCTTCCCGTAGAGTTGTAGAGATGGAAGATGATGTGATAGAGTCCGGAGGGGATAGATGATGACATGGTAAAGTTGACTTGGCTCTGGGAACCTGAACGGTTTGTGACGAAGCTTACTTCCTTGTTCGCTATTGGCTGAGATTGACTATTAACTAGTGTAGCGTTAACCATAACTTTGTCGCTTGGTAAACAGGATTTTACAGTGAAAATGGCTTGAATGGAGTTTTTCTTTTGGTCACCATGTGAATCATAAGTCGAATATGAGATATCATCGAAGTGGCAGTTCGGGTTTACACAGAAATATTTAGTTACATTCCAAGCAAGTTCTGAAGTCACATTAACATCATTAAAATCAATGTTAGCCAACGAATCTCCGTCATGGTAATTATTACCGGCCCGATGCCAACCATCCCAACCATTTTCTTTACCGAATTGAATCGTCGTTCCAGCATTATTTTTCCAAACGTAATCCTCTGTTCCACCACCATGTCTTTCAAGTACATTGAAATCATAAAAATTATCTGTTCGTTCCTGATAATTTGTATCGTTCGATATCGCTCCTATAATAGGTTTCATGTCAACATTCGTTCTTATTTGTGTCGATAATTTGTTACCTGGAGCAGTTAAATTGAAACCAAGTTGATCGAAACCGATCCATGTAATATAATTATATTCCCCAAAACCAGTTCCCTTTGGGTGGGTATCAATAAAATGCTGAGCTCCACGCATGCCATACTCTTCGCCGGTAGTAAAGAGATAAGTAAGATTGTATTTGGGAATAATATTGTTGTCCTTGAAATATTTAGCTATTCCTAAGAGAATTGCTCCTCCGACACCACTGTCTCCTGGTCCCTGATTCCACCAATTATCAATTCTATTGCTTAATACAACAATACCATTATTAGGACTATTCGAGATATTGCGGTAGGCGACGACATTATGGCTAATTACGCCTGGTGTGTTTTTTGTTTGCACCCTCACATTTTGGTCTATAAATCCTGTTACGGTTATGTCCGGATTTTGCCTTAACGAAGATCCGGTATTTTCATTAACAGAAAAGATTGGTAAAGGATAATTATCAATCCAATAAGGGAAATTGAACCACCCCCAATTGTAACAGGGAGGTAGCATAAAATGTGTAGTTCCCGGACCTGCTATAATCAAAGCTCTGTATTTAGGTTGAAATGGATGGGTAAAATCAAATTTTAACATATTCCAACATATGTGATAGACACTATTAAATTGATTATTTCCTGAAGATTCAAGATTTAAATCTAACAAACCAGCCCATGCATAAGAACCAGCATCAAATGTAGTTTGAGATATATTGAAAAAGTTTAGGTTATTTGCTCCATCNTTTATAACAAAATATTCAAAACCACTTTTAACCCCATTTATTACCTTGGATAAATTATTTGACACACCTTCGGACCGGGCAAATGAACAATTTTGATAAGCTGTATTTTGATAGTGGTAACCTCTTCCTTGATTTATTAAAATGCAGCCAGTAGAATTATCGGATAAATTATTAATTTGTTTTTCATTGAATTGCTCTTCATTGATTATGAACGCTTGATCTGTCTGATTAATTGGCATAGTTTGATTATTTTCAATATACCTAACTGTCCCAGATAAATTTCCAGGAAAGTTTGAATTCAGAACACTTGCACTTACATTATAATAGCTTCCATTTGTTGCTCCAGAAAACGGTGATAAGGTAGTTGCATCAAAATCCATAATTTTTATTGGTGGTGTATATTGACCATTAAAATAACATCTTTGGTTAATTAAAAGTCCGAAAGGAGATAATCCAATCCCAAAAGGATATAGTTCAGACATTGGAACGTCCCAAACATTTGAACCATCATGAATCGTTAATTTATAATCTCTTATTATTACTTTAGTTGTATATTTTTTTGTAGCGGGCAACAAATCTCCATTTTTATCTCTTTCAAATCCGTTTAGACCTGAAACATATCCAAGTTGTAATTTGGTTGCATTATTAAGTCCGCAGATATCTATATCATTTAAAATAAGATTTTCAGTATAATTTTCTCCAGCAGTTGCCCAACTTCGGCCTTTAGGAATAAAATTTTCAGGACCAGACCAGTCAGAGTGATAAATAACATTTGCAAATAATCTTGTTCGATTTAAAACATAATCATTGTCTAAAATTTTATTTTGTTGAACAGGAACATTAGCTTCAACACTATTATTTTGTTTATATATAGGGATAGATACAAATATTAATAAAATACATATAAAAAATGCGAAGGATTTTTTTATTATCAATTTTTCCACCTCATTTTAAGGATAAATGAATTTCCATCTTATATGCTTTTTGTTTTTTTAATAAAAAGGCTTTATGTCAATACTTATTGAGGCAAATGGATTTAGTCTAAGGCATTAGACATTTCATAATTTCCAATTTTAAAAGAGAAAATATTATTATAATAATTATTTTAGAGTAGTAGAAAAACGCCTAATCAAAGCAAAAAACTATATAGGATAATGAATATTTTTATAGCCTATGCCTGTCCGTATGAAAGGAATCACAATCCTTACAATCAGTCTGTTAATGCTTCAGGGCATTCTAGTTATTCCAGTTCTTTCTACAGAACAAAAAAAGTCCTTTGATGAACTAAATAAATATAATTCTTCGTGGGAAGTAGATACACCTTCTGCGAGCCCTTCAATAGTACAAACCTCTGATATTTCATTGTCGTTACTACCTTCATCTCTTCCAAGTGATGATCCAATGGATTCTTCCTGGCCGATGCTCAGCCATGATAATAACCATACTGGAAGAAGTCAATACAGCACCCTAAACGTTACAGGTTCAGAGCTTTGGAGGATCATGAATCAAGGCGCGATGGAAAGCTCAGCTATCGTTGATAAAAACGGGACTGTTTATTTTGGATGTTGGGGTCCAGATTCATATCTTTACGCCGTCTATCCTAATGGGACAATTAAGTGGAAATACAAGGCACATGGAACAATATGGTGTACTCCCGCTATTGCCGCTGATGGTACTATCTACTTTGGAACGTACGCATCAGACTTCACTGCAATTTCATCTAACGGAGAAGAAAAATGGCTCTATATGGCAGGGCTTGCAAGTTATTCCCCCGCAATCGCAAAAGATGGCACCATTATTTTTGGATCTGAAAATGGCTATGTCTATGCAGTCAACCCTGATGGGTCATCAAAATGGAGATTTCATACAGGGTATGATATTAAAGGCAGTCCAGCTATCGGCATTGATGGAACTATATATATCGGGTCAGGGGACGACTACCTTTATGCTCTTTCCCCCAATGGATCACTAATCTGGCAGTTCAACACTGGTGGTTATATCAAAGGTTCAGCCTCCATAGCACCTGATGGAACAATTTATGTTCCAAGTTTTAACGGATTTCTTTATGCGATAACACCCGATGGGAAATTCCGATGGGCTGAATATACCGGTGGTAGTATCGCTGGCGCTGGAGTTGCTTTGGCTTCTGATGGAACTATTTATATCGGTACTGACCAGCTTAGAGCATTCTATCCAAATGGGACTTTGAAATGGATTACTGCAGTTGGTGGCGATATCTACGGTACTGTTCCAGCAGTATCCATGGATGGTACAATCTTCGTCACCGCAGGAAAATCCCTCGTAGCGGTAAACCCTGATGGTTCAATTATTTGGCAAAAACAAATCAGTACCGAACAGAGCTATTCCTCCCCAAGCATCGGACCTAATGACATAGTCTTGGTCGGTTCTGAAACAGATACAGAAAAAGGTCGATTAGGATTCCTGCACGTCTTCGGACCGGGACAACCAAAAAATATTACAATAGTAAATCCTGTCCAAGGCCATCGTTATCTTTTCTACAAAGATCAAGGGAAAAGTCTCTTAGGCATAACTGAGATTATAGGAGGCGTCACAATCAAAGTCACGGCGTCAGTCGAGCAGGATATTGACCATATCGATTTTTTCGTCGCCCAATATAGTGTAGGTACTCCTAATTTCAGGCTTCAATATACGACCACTTTTCCACCTTTCCAGTGGAATATGAATAAACACTATAGGAACGACATTCATCCTCTACGACCCTTTGGTTTTAAGATTGTCCGTATAATTGGTTATTATAAAAGCGGATGTTCCTGGATAGAGGATTTACCCAAAGTATGGTACCTCCATATGTTATAGTCTAATATCGCATCTTATTCTCTCGAAAAAGGAAAGAATCTGAACTTGTGAAACAATCTCTTCTTCTAACTTCGATTATTTCATGAATATGGAATATTACTGATAGCGGAAAAAATTAATTTGTTTAATCCATTTAGCGGATATATTAATATTCGAATGATCAAGAACCCACCCCAAATCCATTGAAGACAAAATATCTCTTAGCGACTAAATCCACTCTCAACCTAATGGCTTGACAAGAGTCGATTACTTCCCAATTATCTCCCGATGAGATTTGCTAGCCAAAGCCAGAAGCCAGACAAAGGAACAAGAGCATCACCATAATCACGATATTTGCCGTCAAAGATGATTTTATTGTATCCGGGAACATCAGATGATAATTGAAGCTTCAGATGAATAAACCATGGCCACAAGTAAGGTGGGGGGAGTGGATCGCCCTGAAATTTGAATAGATAATATTCTCGACTCTGTTGAGGTTCCCATGTCTGATTATCCCAAAATACATCATGAGAAGGAGGATTCATATGCGAAAACACGAAATTCCATTTGCCATCAACATGAAACGAATGGATAGTTTCTGTTCCGTTGTTTTGAACCTTAATTACCAACCAATAACCAAAATCTGGACTGCTCCATTGTAACCACACCTCAAGTAACTTCAATCCTTCGCTTTCAGCTGGAGTTGTAATTTTAATGGCAGTCTGACGCCCAACTACATTTGATTGATTACCAAGAACAAGAAGAACAAAAACCAAGATAGTAAATCCTACTAAAATCACCTTCTTCATTTATATTCCTCCAAATTGCTAATCCATATAGACTCTAATAAAACTATCTCAACTTCTATTAAAAATAGCTAAATTAGCTAAACTAGATGGTGCTCTTCTTTCGATCTGCTGATTTAAAATAAAGATATTATCTGAAATAAACATTTCAATCTAACTCCAAAGGAGTTAGGCGGATGTCTGCTCGCGCACGATAAAAAAGAGCAACAATGTTATAGAAAAAGGCAACGATGTGGCTTTTCACCTGCAGATCTTTACAGCAGTTTAGACAGTTCAGTATTCCTGGCCGATAATGAAAATCCCTTCGAAAATACGGGAAATACTTTCAGTCATCTCAATAAATATTATAAACAAAATATTAATTTCACTTATGACCACCAGAGTGCGCGAACACCCTGGTGGCCTGGAGCCATGATAGTATGAGTATCACAGCCCCGTGGATGATACAAGAAGAAAGCTCTAATAAACATTATTCTCCCCAGAAACAAACCCAGACCACTATATCCTATTTCTATCAACAATCAGACTCCTACAACGCCAACCCAGGCACTGGTTTGGCAGGAGGTAGAAATCAAAAATGGACACCAACAATAACCAAAGTAAGCGACAGAACTTTCGACTTTCTACAACAACCAAGCATCACTATGGAAGAATACCTAGACATAATCCTCAAGAAAGTCAATAGAATCGATTTCCCCATCACGCTAGACCCGACCAATGCGTCCTTCGATGACGTGGCCATCCACGCCATCATCAGACAACGATTGAAAAAAACCACAGTCGCCAAACGCATCACCTACGCACGCTACATGGAGACCCATACCGTCCCCGTAGACTTCCGTAACCCGCGGTACGAGAACTTCATCCGCCACATGGACTACCGCGAACAAGTAGAAGGCGCCGGTTACGGCGCCCTCGGACGAGAATGGGATACCATGAAAGTCTTCCTCCGATCCTACGGAATCCAGACCTCAGATTGGCCTTACCGACCACCCTCACGACCCTACTACACCGCCAAAATCATACCCTTCCCAGACCAAATCAACCACATCCTGCACCTCACCTACTCAGAGGATGACTACGAGAACGCCCTCATCCAGTACCTCCTCACCCACAACTTCGTGATCGGCTGGCGAATCCCCAGCGAACCCGCACTCCTAAAACTCTCCGACATCATGATCGACGACGACCGCGGTTACATCAAAATCACCGAACCGAAGAAACATGACTCCACCCGCATCGTCACACCCATAGAGATCATGACCAACCGTCGACGCAAATCCATGAAGAACTGGATTGATCATTGGCGACCTAAAGTTGCATGCCAGCACTCACAAGACTACGTCTACCTCACAGCAGAAGGAAAACCCTTCACCAAGGAATCCCTACGCATGTTCCTGAACCGAAAAGCCACCCGCCAAATCAAAACTGTTCTACCACAGTACCACAACTACATCGCACGGGACTTCTGCGCCATTGCACGCCTCATCAGAACCAAGATCCAATCAGGAAGCTACGACGAGTTCGAGGTGAAGGAATGGCTCGGGCATACAAAGATCCAGACCACGATAAGCTACATCAAGGACGCCAACCACTACTACCAGCTCGCTCCCTATGACTGGATTTACCGCGTCCTTAAAGCAGACTCTGAGACCTGCGGGGATAACGCGGAAATTCAAAAGAACCAAAAAATAGGGCCTTTTACCCCGATTTTCTCCGAGAAGACTGTACGGACGTGGCGGGATTCGAACCCGCGACCACCGACTTAGAAGGCCGGTGCCCTATCCATGCTAGGCCACACGCCCATAAGGGAACTTTGAAAGGGGGAAGCGCTGAGGAGGAGATTTGAACTCCTGCCCCCCTTGCGGAGGACCGGCTCTCAAGGCCGGCGCAGTGGGCCGAACTTTGCTACCTCAGCAGAATTGCCTTCCAATCCTTGCTACTTGGGTAGGTTAAACTAAAAACGGTATAAAAAAGGTGGTACACCAAGAAGGGAAAAGAAAGAGGCGTCCTGGGATTGTTTAGGATTTCAGGACGATTTCGATGTGCACGCCGTCCGGGACGGAAATCCGCATCAGTTGGCGGAGTGCCCGGTCGCTGGCGTCCAGGTCGATGAGGCGCTTATGGACCCGCATCTCCCAGTGGTCGATGGTCTCCGTGCCCTCACCGTCGGGTGATTTGCGGCAGGGGACACGCAGCCGTTTCGTGGGCAGCGGCACCGGTCCTTTCAAGGCGACTCCGGTCTTCTCTGCAATCATTTTAATCTGCGAACAGACTTCGTCGAGTTTCGTTGCTTCCGTGCTGGTGAGTGAGATGCGCGCTTTTTGTGCTGACATGGTCCGGTACCTCTGAATGGTTAAAGGGAAAGAAAGAGAGTGAAGTAAAAGGTTACTTCACAGCCTCGACTTCAAGACAGACGCCTGCGGCCACAGTCTGACCCATGTCACGGATGGCGAACCGGCCAAGCTGCGGAATCTTCTTGGACGACTCGATGACCATGGGACGGGTGGGGATGATCTTGACGATCGCTGCGTCTCCTGTCTTGATGAAGTCAGGGTTCTCCTCTTTGACTTGTCCGGTCTTGGGATCAAGTTTCTTTTGGATTTCTTCGAAGCGGCACGCGACCTGTGCGGTGTAACAGTGGAAGACAGGCGTGTACCCCTTGGTGATGACGGATGGGTGGTTCAGGACCATAATCTGTGCGATGAAGGACTTCGCGACCGTAGGTGGATCGTTGATCGGTCCGGCGACGTCGCCACGGCGGATCTGGTTCTTGTCGACACCGCGGACGTTGACGCCGACGTTGTCGCCAGGCATGCCCTGGGCGATCTGCTCATGGTGCATCTCAATGGTCTTGACCTCACCGATGATCCCGCCGGGCTTCAAGCTGGGCTTGAAGATGATCTGCTGCCCAGGCTTCATGATGCCGCATTCGATCTTGCCGACCGGGACGGTGCCGACTCCCTTGATGGTGTAGACATCCTGGATCGGCCAGCGGAGTGGCAGGTTGACTGGTTTTTCTGGGACGGTGAAGTTGTCAATCGCAGCAAGGATGGTCGGGCCGGTCCACCAGGTGATCTTGCCCTTGTCCTGGATGTTGTCGCCGACGAACGCGGAGACAGGCAGGAACTGGAGTTGTTCGTCTTTGTAGCCGACGCTCTTGGCAAGTTGGTGGACGTCGGTTTTCACCAGTTCGTAGCGTGCTTTGTCGTAGGGTGGTGTGGTGGCGTCCATCTGGTTAATCGCGACGATCATCTGTTTGACACCCAGGGTGCGGGCCAGGAACATGTGTTCCTTGGTCTGGGCCATGACGCCGTGTTGAGCGGCGACGACGAGGATGGCCGCGTCAGCCTGAGAGGTGCCGGTGATCATGTTCTTGACGAAGTCCCGGTGGCCGGGCGCATCAATGATCGTGATATAGTACTTGTTGGTGTCGAAGCGCTTGTGGGCGACGTCGATGGTGACACCTCGCTCACGCTCTTCTTTGAGTTGGTCGAAGATCCAGGCGAGCGCGAAGCTTTCTTTTCCCTTGGCCTTGGCCTCTTCTCTGAACTTCTCGACCATGTGAGCAGGGAACTGCCCGGTATCCAGGAGAATCCGTCCGACGAGGGTGGATTTCCCGTGATCAACGTGACCAATGATTACGAGGTTTAGGTGTGGTTTCTCTGCCATAGTGTCTTCTTCCTCCGACGTAGGTAGTTCTGCCTAGTATTTGAGGTTTTTCCCGACTTCGGATGTGCTTTCTAGGTTTGATAGCGTATAGCCTTCTTGTTTATAACTGTTTCCCAGGGGTAAAACTCAGTTTTTGACGTGAAAAAGAGAAGGCGAAAAAACCATCAACGTCATCCACAAGAAAAAGTTCCCTTCTTTTTCAAAAAAAGAGATTTGTTGATTAACAAAATACCTTTTATATACGAATCGCTTTATTCATTACACGGGGAAAGAACATGAGAGGAAAAATATTCGTCACAGGTCTCACTTTTGGAATCATCGTCCTGCTCACCTCAACGGCCATACTCCCAGCACTCTCCGGAAGTCAGACCCGACCCATCACTGAAACAAACAGGCTATCAACGGCCTCATCGCAGACCACAACCACACTTACCTTCTACATAGCAGGAAAGACCCAGCTAAACAAACACACCGTCACCCTCACCGTGCACGATGCCGAGGCGATCACCACCCAGTTCCAGACACTCAGAGCCGAGCTCATCACACATCCCAGCAAAATCAAGACGCAACAACTTGAACAACAATTCCTCAACATCCTCTACGAAAAAAACGTAGTACCCACCGGAGTCACACGACAGGAACTACTATCACTGCTCCAACCACCATCACACAGCTATACACCACCGGTCAAACACCCCCTGACCCAGTATAACTTCGACGGCACCGAATACATGTGCACCTTCCTCTCCTGGGGCGAAGGAACCTCCGGCCCCATCATCATCCTCCCACGTCTCATCCCCATCATCGAACTCCCCATCCCCCGCATCTACATGCACTGGACCGCAACCGATTATGCAGTGACCTCCTGCGGCGCGCTGAATTCCAACAAAGGCTTCACCGCCGAAGGCCCGCAAAAAGGCACCGCCATCGGCTTCTGGGGCATCGGCTTCACCGTCCACTTCCCCCCCATGGCAAACATGTACGGACTCATCGGCTACGCCCTCTACGCCCACGTCTCCGCCGACTACATGGAATACTACCCACCCAACAGCCCACCGGAGATCACCCAAACCGATCCTGCCGACGGCCAACAGAGTGTCCCCCTCGCCACCGCCGAGCTCCGCTTCCAGATCTCAGATGCTGACGGCGACCTCATGAGCTACAACGTGAGCACCAGCCCCGATATCGGATCAGGCAGTGGAGGCTTGAAGCCTGATGGTACTTATTCCATACCGATCAGCGGTCTGCAAGAACTCACCAACTACACCTGGCACATCACGGTGACCGATGGGAAAGACACCATAGAAAAAACCCAAACGTTCACCACCGACGCTGTGTCTCCCATTGTCTCCCACCCAGCACCCTTCAACGGAGAACGGGAAGTCCCCACCGATATTGCTACATTGCAATTCACTCTACGGGATCCGCAAAACGACCACATGAGTTACACCGTCCAGACATCCCCCAATATCGGGAGTGCGAGTGGCACGGACTTTACTGGCGGAACCGTTACAGTACCCGTCAGCGGCCTCACCATTGGAACTCTCTATCATTGGTACATCAATGCGACGGACGGGATTCATTGGACTCGGAAAGTCCTGAGCTTCACCTCAGGCTATCCTTCTCATTTCAACCCCTTTGACTATGGATGGCATTACCGCAAACAAGTGACAATCCAGCACACAGAGGTTGCGGGGACGCTCACCAACTTCACTATCCTCCTCAGCGTCACCGACAGTGATTTGACGAAGGCGCAGAACAATGGCGGCGATCTCCTGTTCATGGACAATACCGGATCTGCGGTCAAACTCCACCATGAAATCGAATTCTTTGATAAATCCTCTGGGGCACTCATCGCCTGGATTAAAATTCCTCTACTCTCCTCAAGTGAAGATACAGTGTTCTACTTGTACTACGGGAATCCAACCAGCATAGATCAGTCGTACCTACAAAAAACCTGGGACTCCAATTGCCAAGCGGTCTGGCATATGAACGATGCAACCGATCTGACCATTTCAGATAGTACGATAAATGGGTATACCGGAACGAAATCAGGTCAAGGCAATCCAAAGGAAGAAGACGGGAAGATTGGCAAAGGCCAGAGTTTCGATGGTTCGAACGACTATATCTCGATTACTGATCACTCTGTTTTAGGAACAGGCGATAAAACCATAAGCTTTTGGATGAAAATCAATGACAACAGTGATTTTCAGACACTAATGACGAACGCGCTTGGCGGGACTTATAATAATGCAGGGTTGGAAATAGCAGTAGATTATGGAATGAATATGACCGATTCAATTGGTAACGGTAATTCACCTGGTGCTTTTCTCATCATCGGTCATAAACCCATTCCCGACCATACAACGTATCATTATTATACCGTAAGCCAGAGCGGTTCTAACCTAAGTTTATACCTTGATGGTCCTCTATATGGATGGACGACTACGACATCTGGTACAGAATCATCCCCTAATTACGATTTGATTATAGGGAAAAGCCATCAGGACCCATCACATTCTTACTGGTTTGACGGCCATGTAGATGAAATCAAAATGTCTAATATTGCTCTTCCAGCATCATGGATTCAAACAGAGTATAATAATCAAGATTCACCTTCAACGTTTCTTATGGTTGGACCTGAAGTGCCAGGTCCATAATCTTTCTTTATGTATTTCGAAGGATACATCTACAAGGTACAAATGTCAACCATGGCACTCTCACCGTAATGGATCTCGACGTCTTTCAAAAACCAAAATGACCCCTCTGCGTTCTACACCGTTGGACCAGAAGTGTACCATCCTTAGACTAAATGAAAACCAGAATAGGATCTTAATGTGATAAGTCTTGGATGACGGTCTCGACGAGGCCTTTGTACTGGCGTGCCAGCGCCTCGACCGCAGGCTTGGTTTTAGCTTGGACGTAGACGCGGAAAATTGGTTCTGTGCCTGAGGGGCGCATCAGGACCCAACCGTCTTTGACGAAGAGCTTGACGCCGTCGGTGCGGTCGACACCGGTGACGTCCTTGGAGTCTTTGACGGGCAGTACGATGGTATCCATAACTTTCTGTTTCAGGTCGTTCGGACATACCATCTTCGAGGTATCGACTTCATAGTTAGGGATAGCAGCGATGAGCGAAGAGAGTGGTTGTTTTTCCTTTGCGAGGATTTCAAGGAACATGGCGAGTGCCATCGCAGAGTCGCGACAGTATTGCAGTTTGGGGAAAATGAGCCCACCGTTCCCTTCACCGCCGAATATAGCATTTGTTTCAACCATCCTTCGTGCGACGATGGGGCTGCCGACGGCGGTATAAATGACTTTTCCGCCGTTCTCTTTGACCACATCCTCAAAACAGTTCGAAGTGGTGACGGGGGTGACAGCGACGCAGACACGACGTTGTTTCGTAAGGTAACGTACGCCGAGCGCGAGGCTTTTATCACCCAAAATAAAGGAGCCTTTCTCGTCAATGAAGATCGCCCGGTCCAAGTCACCATCCTGTGCGATGCCGAAGACCGCGTCGTGTTCCGGGACCGCCTTCATGAGTGCGCTGAGGTTGTCTGAGATCGGCTCGGAGTAGCGTCCGGGGAAGGTTTTGCCTCCTTGCTTCTCCTTAGTTTTTATCGACGAATCGTTGATTCTCAATCGCATCTCGTTAACTATATTATAACGGAAAGCATCCTGATGGTGACGACATATGAATGCGATAAATATAGAAACAATATTTCGGGCGTACGATATCCGAGGAATCTACGGAGTAACACTGACTGAGGATATTGTGTATAATATTGGTGCAGCGTACGCAACTTTCTTAGGAGAGACTAAAACAATTTGTTTAGGAAGAGATACGAGATTATCAGGCGAAAAATTACTCGATGCTTTCTTGAAAGGAACACAAGAACATGGCTGCAACGTGGTCAAAACAGGGGTCGTTCCAATACCGATTCTCGGTTTTTTCACATGGCGTAATAATTATGATGCTGGGGTCTACATCTCAGCATCGCATAACCCTCCCGAATATAATGGGATACGAATCAGAGGCGCTGATGGAGCAGGGTTTCTGGATGAAAAACAGAAAATCAAGGAGATTTTCCTGAAAAAATCGTTTCGAACGATTTCTTCGAAACAGCAGAAGGAGCTAAAGGAAACAACCTATGACGTGAATGATTTATTGAATGAATATTTTGATTTTGTTACAGAAAAAATTGATGTACAACGGGGGCTCACTCTTGTAGTGGACCCGGGAAATGGTTCTGCATGCGATATGTTGCCGTTGTATGAAAAGCTCGGGCATGTGGCTCACGGGATCAATATGACATTTGACGGGGCTTTTCCAGGCCGAGGACCAAATCCGAATGAGAAAACAACAAGTCAGGCCGGTGAACAGGTGCGGCAGACGCACGCAGATTTCGCCGTCGCGTTCGACGCGGATGCAGACCGGGGAATCATCCTGGATAACAAGGGACGGTTCGTGCCTCCTGAGAAAATTGCGGTGATTATCGTAAAGAACAGCGAAAAAACCGGGGACGTGGTGGCGAGCGTCGACTCCTCGATTTTGTTAGAACGAGAACTGGCGGGAACAGGGATACGAGTGATTCGAGAGAAGGTTGGTGATGTCTTCATTGCGCAGGCTGTGAAGAAGCACCATGCCGTAATCGGTGTTGAGCGATCTGGCCATTTCTTTCTCTCGTCGTTTCATGCATCTGATGACCCCTTTGTGATGAGCGCAAAATTATCTGAGATTCTCTCGAATACGCGGAAATCTCTCTCTGAATTAGCTGATGAAATCCGGGATTATCCCTATATTTCAGAGACAATCAACTGTCCGGATACTATAAAATTCAAAATTATGGACATCCTGAAAAATGAGGTAGCCGCGGTGAGTGAAAACGGCGAGGTGAGTTTACTCGATGGTATTCGAATTCATACAGATTCATGGATGATGCTAGTTCGAGCTTCGAACACGGAGCCGATTCTTCGGATGTATATCGAAACCTCTGAAGACAACTTAAAGGAATTAGTACATACATACAGAACTGTGATACTCAACGTGATCAAAAAACATTCAAATTCTGGATAGAATCTCAAGGACTCCGTCCTCGTAATCCTTCGTAGCAATGTATTTGCTTATCGTCTTCACTTGGTCATCAGCGTTCTTAGGGCATGCAGGATATCTAACCTGTTTCAACACGACAAGATCATTAATCGAATCACCAATGGCGCATACTTCTGAATACTTTACTTTAAAATCGGCTAAAATAATCCGCAGTCCTTCGTTTTTGTTGATGTTTTTCAAAGAGATGTCGACGGCGCTTGCTGATCGGGTAACGGCGAATGCGTCAAAATTGTATGCAATGTAGGAAGAGATATCGGTATAGAAGTTCGTGATAGGTATGCCCGTTGGTGGGTTCAGACTTATCATCGTTAGTTTTCCTTTCTCAAGTATATACCCTGGATACATTTGTGATATGTCATTAGTAATACTTTTTTCAAGTGTACAAATTTCGTCAATATAATTCGGGGTGATTCGGGGATGTACTTTGATATTATCTGTTGAAGGATAGTAGAGTATTCCTCCATTTTCGCACACCAATGGACTATTACACGATAATAATTGGGCATAGCGTCGTACGTACTTTACGTCTCTACCGGAATTCAATGAGAATGAAAATTGATCTTTTTTAAAGGCTAATATATCCCTTATTTCCTGTAGTTTTCTACGGTTTGGCTTCGTGTTTGTTCCATGGTTGAGACAACCATCGATGTCAATGGAGAGAAAGCGAATCATACAATTACCTTTTTTCTCTAAGAAAATAAATGATTAAAAATATTGTGGAAATCATTACAATAAAAAATATGAATCCTACAACGGAGAGGGAAAGCGGAAGAAACATGTACATCAGCGAGTAGATGGTTGCAAAAGCAGAGAAGCCAGCGATAAGGGAAAGAACAAGGATGTAGTTACTTTGTTCAATTTGCGCCGTTGATGCTTGATTACTAAAAACAATGTCTTGAATGAAGTCTCTCATTTTTTCAAAAATTTCGTCTGAAAGTGTACTGCTGCTGTGGGAACGCCGCATTTCATAGAGACAGGAATTATAAATTGCATTCATCAATTTATTTTTAGTAAATTCGCTGATTTCTGTCGAGATTACAGAAGGCCTACTCAATCGCAGCAGAGCTTTCCTTGGAAAGAATATTGCTACTTTCTCAGCGGGATCAAAGATGTCATAAAAAAAAGTGGTGCTATACTCTTCGTTAGCTAATTTATGAATTTCTTTTGTCGTTATCCATCGACGAATTCTTATAAAAGGATACAGATAGATTTTTTCCACATATGTTCTAGCATTAAATTCTTCTTTAAAATCTTGGATGACTGAGCTCTGTTCAATTTGTTCACGCTGTTCTTTTGCGATCTTGAAGAGTTCACTGAATTGTACGATATTCCAATTTCCAACGAATTTAATACTGAGTCGTTTTTTATAATAACTGACTTCGCATTTGTACCGTTGGCCATGGATTATAATGGTGTCACTGGACCACCGAGTCCATCCTTGGTAGCCTCCATTTGTTCTTGACCATCCGGACAAATGCCCCTGTAGAATCTCGATTATCTCGTTGTACAACTGTTTATAAGTTGCATGTTCTTTTCCCTGAATGAGAAAAAGAAAATAATATTCAATGTCTGTCGACGACATAGAAGTTATATGAGAAGTATTACGAGCGGAGAGATAAGAGACCATATCGACTCCATGATAAATGAAACATATCCTTTATTTGTATTAAGGTTTGTTCATCCCTTCCATACAACAGAAACGCAGTGCAAGTTTCCTATTTGCTGAGTACATTTCCGATTTGCTTGTCTGGGTACCCAAGCGGTATCGGCTGGGTCCAGATGATGGTGTTATGAAATTTGGAATGTGGTGCGACGGTTTCGTAGTCGCCGACCGCGACGTCTTCAAGGATGGCGCCGTCGCCGATTTGGCAGTGTTCGCCGAGGACACTGCGTCGGATCGTGCAGTTGGGTCCGACAGTGACGTCGTTGAAGAGGACAGAGGCGTCAATGGTTGCACCGGCTTTAACGGTGACGTTGTCGCCGAGGCAAGAGTCGGTGGCGTTGCCTTGGATGATGGTTTTTTTTCCGGAGAGGTAGGGTCGGTGTCGTTCGGCGAGGAGCCGGCGGTTGACGTCGAGGTACGAGCTGATGCGGCCGACGTCGATCCAGTAGCCGGGGAATTGGTAGCCGTAGAAGCGGTCGGTGTCTTTGATGATACGGGGGAAGATTTCTTTTTCCATGCTGATGAGTTTGTCGGGTTCGATGTAGTCCAGGACGGTTCGTTCGAGGAGGTAGGCGCCGGCGTTGATGAGGTTAGAGGGTGCGTCTTGTGGTTTGGGTTTTTCGACGAAGTAGCTGATTTTTTCGTGGGTGTCGATTTTGACGACGCCGTATTCGGAGACGTTGTCCACTGGCCACAGGGAGATGGAGGCCATCGCGTTGTTTTTATCGTGTGAGTGGAGCATGTCTTGGAGGTTAATGGAGGCGATGATGTCGGCGTTGAGGACGAAGAAGCGGCCGGTGATGTATTTGTCTGCGTATTTGACGGCGCCGCCGGTGCCGAGGGGCTGGGGTTCTTGGTTGACGATGACGGTTTGTTTGAGGTTGAGGGAGTCGATGTAGTCTTGTATTTGGTTGCGGCGGTAGTTGACGGCGAGGATGACGGTGTCGACTTCAGGGGGGAGGCTGTCGAGGATGTAGGTGACCATGGGTTTGTTGAGGATTGGTAAAAGTGATTTGGCTCGGGTGAATGTGAACGGTCGTAGGCGGGTACCAAAGCCTCCGGCTAGGATGATTGCCTCCATGTCGTCACCAGCGCTCGTCGGAGCGTGTGTGTGGCTAAAACGCCGGGTGTTTTAATAGTTACCGTTCATGGCGAGGGCGGCTTCAGGAAAAGTTTTATATTTGCAGGGAGAATATTAGTAGGTAGCCTAAGGGGGCTTGAACCTATCATGAAGTCGATTCAGAAACGAACTATCCTTGCCTTGCTGTCGGTGGTCCTTGCTGCGTGCATGGTGCTGCCGTCTGTGGGCGCCGCCTTATCGTCACCGTCTGCGGTGTCTCATCGTGCACCGTCGAAGAAAGCGTCGAGTACGGGTCAGTATTGGGGCTTGATTTTTGCGGTCGGTACGTATTATAACCACCCTGATGAGGACCGCCCTGAGATGATCGATGCGGCGAACAACTTGTTCACCACGTTGACGAATTCGCCGAACTGGCAGGCAGATCATATCCATATGCTGACTGCGAGTATGGCGACGGGGAAGAACCTCATCAATCAACTCATCTGGCTTGCGAAGAACTCCCAGCCGGGTGACTACGTCGTGGTGTACTTGACGACCCATGGCGGGCAGTTGCGGACGCCGAAGGGTCTGCCGCTGGATCTGCCGCCGAAGGACGAGGCTGACGGCATGGATGAGTTCCTCGTGATGTACAATGGGTTTGAGAACCCGTATTGCATCATTTGGGACGACCTGCTGAACTTCTTCCTCAGCCGGATCAAGTGTCAGGGTCTGTGTCTCATCGTGGATAGTTGCTATAGCGGCGGGTTCAACGATGATCCGATGCAGATGGGGACGAAAGCGGCCATGGAGGCCTATACCCATGATTTCGTGAAGAGCTTGTCCGGTCAGAACCGCATCGTCTTGATGTCCTGCCGTGAGAATGAGGTTTCGTACGGGACTGACTTCAGTAACTATCTAATCTCCGGGTTCCAGGGCTGGGCTGATTTCTTCGGGAACGGCGACGGCATCAACTCTGCGGAGGAGGCGTTCGCGTTCGCTGATTTCTGGGTCGAGCTTGGCGGCCAACAGGTGCCGACGATCTCGGACAACTTCCCAGGTGAGTTCCCCGTAACGTTCAATTAACCGGGGACACCTCTCTTCCTTTTTTTCGTTCCCCAATTTTTTGTCTTTGATTTGAAGGGGGGGCAACCAGGGTGTCATTCATGCAGGAATCAATTGATGATTGTGGATAATAATCAGAGTTTTTTCTCAAGGGAAAAATTATAAATGAGTCCTCTTATTGTGGGAGGGCGCATACACCAGATATACAAGTGTTCCATCGGGCTCGTGGTCTAGTTGGTTATGACGTCTCCTTGACACGGAGGAGGTCTTGAGTTCGAATCTCAACGAGCCCACTCCACTCTTTTTACTCCTTCGCAAGCCTGAAGGCTCCGCAGGAAAGGCAGCGGTCTCTATGGACGCACAGGATGCTTCCGCACTGCGGGCACTGCCAACGGGTTGTCTCATCCTGAACGAACCGCCGGATGCCATCATGCTTGATGGCAACAAGATTATCGATGATGCTGAGGCGGTATTTCGTCCGATAGCGATGGTCCATATGACGTAATCGTGCGCAAGGGAACGTGTCACACACGAAGCAAAAGTCCTTACGGCTCTTTCCTCGGTTCTCGCAAAGTTTAATTTTACACTGTGATCGTGTCTTCGGTTTTCCTTCCTGGTCCCTTCGGCATCCCTCACAGGTGTTCATCTCTCGCAGATACGCGATGCACACCCGACAGTCAATCCCACAGGGAGCAATAAGCTTCGTGGAGAAACCGCCTGATGGTTTCTTTCTCTTTTGGTGCTTTGTGGTGACCGGCATCAAGAATGTGTATCACCATGCGAGTCAAAAAGGCTCTCACGACATCGATGAAAATCATACGGCCTTTCTTCGAAACACATTTTACAAATTTTCTACCTTCACTGGGCGGTCATCACGCGCGACAAAAAAACAAACATAAAGTATTTGAGAAACCAGACGGGGCCTTTCATCTGCGAATCTTCGCTGCGATTTACTCTTTGAGTCTTTCGTTATCCCTACCGTTTCTTCGGCGGTGGACGGCAAGAGAACATGACCAGACCAGTGAGCGATACGCAGCAACAACCCATGGCATCGGATCGTTCCAGGAGAACGTGGCGTGCACGTTTCGCGGATGATACGCATAAAGCCAGTCTTTCATGGACAGTGTTCCCTGTCGTAAGTCTGCGAGTGCAGAGTGCAGGTCTTCAGCGCCAAACACCCATCGGACAGTGTTATCCTCTGGGGATCGATTGAGCGGGAGCGGCAGATCCAGGGCATCTAGGTACGCAAGGTAGGCATGATTATAACCGAGATGCGCCGGGAAATTATTTTGCATCCAGAGCCGCGGGTTGACCTCAATAAACTTTAGCACACGGTCGCGGGAATCGAACCGAAACTCGACATCGACGATACCATGATAGTCTAGAGGCTTGAGCAACGATGTTGTCATCCTTTCAAGGTGAGGATTCTGTATTTGGCGAAGATAGCAGCCGTTGCCAAAACCTAAGGGCCATTCTCGGATGCGTTGATACATAAAGGAGCCATGGACGCCACCCATTTTGTCATAGTAAGCGTTGAATCCGAGCATGGCATCGGCGTTGCCGGGGATGATCTCCTGGGCGATCATGTCATGGCCTTTGGCCGCAGCCTTGTCGACCATGGTACGGAACTCTTCTGGGGAGGAGGCATAGAAGACCTTTAGAGGAAAGTCGAGGCGAAACTGCGTAGGGTATCGTGGTTTCAGAATGCAAGGATACGATAGGGCGGTACTGACCGAGGTGAGATCAGTCTTAGGATCGATAAAGTAGGTCGTTGGATGGGGGATATGGTACTGGTCAAGGAGCTTAGCCAGGGTGTGTTTGTTGATGAGCCTGTCAAGCAGTTCATAGGGCGCTGACGTGAGGTGGTAGTAGGCGGTGAGGTCGTCGGCGTGTTTGGCGAGGAGGAGCGTCTCGGTGTCGCCGGTGGGGAACAGCACGCCTTTACAGGGGAGTCGTTGGCCGAGGTCGAGAAGGAAGGCGATGTACTTGTCTGGCGAGCGTGCGGGGTCTGGTGATTGCAGGCCGGTGGTGTAGCGTGAATAGAAGGTGGATTGTTTGCGGGTGTCGATGACGATGGTGGGGATGTGGTGGGGTGCGAGGCTGCGGACAGCGCCGAGGTTGGAGGTGGCGTAACGTCCGAGGATGAGTGCGGGTGGTGTCGTCTGGGGGAAGTGGCGGAGGTAGCGGTCGAGGGAAAGGACGGTGGTCACCTTCGTGTGGTTCTGGCTGGGTGGCATCATAGGCGTGTGTCCTTTTTCAATGTATTCTTCTGTCCCGTTGGTCGTTGGACATGGATTTTTATAGCTCCTCATTGTTTAACAAAGTGAAGCGTGGAAAAGAGGTGTGATGGGATTAGAAGTAATGGGTGCCTGTGTACCCGCTTACGTTCTCCTCGTTGCACCTGTAAGGGTTCAACTCGGATGTGGTGAGGGGACATGAGTGAGGAATCGGAAAAGGCCTGGGGCGAGGGGAAGACGAAGTCGTTTCCTTGGTTGTTTAATGCATCGCCATTGGAACAGGTTGTCGATCAGCCTGGGAAGTCGCCGTCGGGGCTCTCGTCTGTACCGGAGAAGACGCCTCATGCATCTACGATTTTACGTGGAGGTATGCATGAATCCGATGGGAAAAACCTGATGTCGGATATCTATGAGAAATACCGTCTGATTGCTTTAACGACAAGTGATTTGATTGTCTTCACTACGTTTGATACAAACCCGGTCTATACCTTTGTTAGTCCTTCTCATAAGAAAATCCTAGGGTACGATGCAGAGGAGATGTTGGGAAAATCAGGTTTCGAATTCATTCACGAAAGCGACAGAGAACACCTTGTGACGTTGTTGCTCAAGTACATTGACGCGAAAATGAACAGCGGCCTCACCGAAGAGATGATGAAGAATGCGCCGAAACTTGAATATCGTTTTCGTGACAAGTCGGGTCAATGGCATTTCCTACAGAGCACCGTTGACATCGTGAACAATGAGCTGCTCTTTATCTCAAAAGATGTGACTGAAAAAAAACACATCGAAATGCAATTGCAGGAGAACGAAAAAAGGCTCAACTCCATTATCCAAGGCCTGTCAATCCCTGCGTTCTTCCTCGGTAAGGATCACAAGGTCATCTATTGGAATAAGGCGTTGGAGGAGCTGAGCAGAGTACGTGCTGAGGATATCATTGGTACGAAGAATCAGTGGAAGGCGTTTTATTCTGAAAAGAGACCGGTCTTGGCGGACCTCCTTATCGATGGTTCCAGCAAAGACTTGAATGATTGGTATGCTGGAAGAATCGAAAAATCCAGGCTGCTGGATCAATCGTACGAAGCGATAGATCTCTTCCCTCGCCTCGGGACAAACGGAAAATGGTTACGGTTCACCGCCGCCCCAATCCGTGATACGAACGGGGAACTGATTGGCGCCTTAGAGACTCTTGAGGATATCACGGATCGGAAAAAAGCGGAAATCGCCTTGCAGGAAAGTGAAAAGAATTATCGCCTTCTTTTCGACTCCGCGGGCGATGCGATCGTCCTCCTAGACATGAAGGGTAAAATCCTCAACGTCAACGACAAGTTCCTACGATTAGGGGGAATGAGTAAAGAAGAACTAATGGGGAAACACTTCAAAGATCTCAATCTCATTTCTCTTAAAGATCTTCCAAAAATAATGGCGCATTTTGCATCAATCATCGCTGGGAAAAACAAGCTTTCGACTGTCACCATTCAAAATAAGAAAGGTGAATGGAAATACCTAGAGGTATCCTCTTCGATTATTTCTCATGATGGGAAAAAGATAGGTGTCTTGAACATCATCCATGACGTTACTAGCAGAAAACAAGCAGAAGAAAATCTTCAGCAAAGCGAAGAGAAATATCGCCTCGTCGTCGAAAACGCCATGGAAATGATTCTTGTCGCTCAGGACGATGTTTTAAAGTTCGTCAACCAATCGACACTAAATCTCTTGGGGTATACACAAGAAGAGCTCTTAAGTAAGCCCTTCATGGAATTCATTCATCCTGACGATCGGCAAAAGGTCCTTGAGAATTATACCGCCCGACTCAAAGGAGTCAACACAATTCCAATCTATTCCTTTAGAGTAGTCACGAAACAAGAAAAGGTGCGGTGGGTTGAGATTCAAGCGGTCCATATTTCATGGCAAGGAAAACCTGCTTCCCTGAATTTCCTGCGTGATATCACCAATCAAAGAGAAACGCTCGATGAACTGAAGACATCAGAAATCAAGTATCGAAACCTCTACGACTCTCTTCGAGACGGGAGCGCCGCTGTCGACCTGCAGGGGAAGATTACCGAGTGCAATCCTGCATTTGAGAGCATCGTCGGTTACTCTATCAACGAACTTCAAAAAATGACGTTCAAGGAAATCACTCCAGAGAAATGGAATGCGATAGAAGATCGTGTTCTCAATCAGATTTCCGAACGTGGCTATACGGAATTATACGAGAAAGAATATCGACGGAAAGACGGGAAAATAATACCCGTGGAAATCCAGGTGTACGATATCTACGACAACGAGCATCACATCACCGGGCACTGGGCGTTTGTGCGCGATATCACCATGCGCAAGAAAATGGAATCCGAACAAAAGGAAAATGAAGAACGGATACGCGCAATCGTCAAAAACGCGCCAATCGGCATCGTAGTGATAGACGCAGCGAAGAACATCATCGATGCAAACACTGCTTTCTGCAACATCCTTGCGTATCCCGAAGTTGAGCTACTGAAAATGAACTTCATGGATATCATCTATGCAGAAGATTTCCAGGAAATAATGAGTAGAATGGCGGATCTGGAAAATGGAAGACTCACATTTTTCCGACAGGAAAAACGTTTCATTAAAAAAGATGGAAGCCAAATAATAGGAAAGATAGTGATTAATGCCCTCCGAGACCAAAATAACCATCCTTCTATTTTTATCGCAGAACTTGAAGATATCACTGATCGAAAACACTTGTATGACGCGATAAAAACCTCTGAGGAAAAATTCGTAAAGGCTTTTAGGGTTAGTCCCGTGGCGATTTCCATCACCCGTTTAAAGGACGGCAAATTCATTGAAATCAACGAGGCTTTTGAAAAGTTCTTTGGGTATAAACGTGAAGAATTGTTCGAACAGACCACCATTCAAAAAGGACTATGGTTTGATACTAAAGATAGAGACTTTGTAGTCACCGAATTACGTAAAAAAGGCTCGGTGGTCAATCAGGAATTCCGATTCAACACTAACGGCGGTATTGTGAAAATCGCCCGATGTTCAGCAGAGGTAATGGATATCAACAACGAGCAATGCTTCTTATCCGTCCTCATCGACGTGACTGAACAGAAAAAGGCTGAAGAAGCAACCCAACTGAGTGAAAAAAAATATCGAGAATTTGCAAATTTCCTACCTCAGATTGTTTTCGAAGCGGATAGCCAGGGGATGATTTCCCTAGTCAACCAAACAGCTTATAAACTGACAGGATACACAGAGGACGACATCAAAAAAGGAGTGAATATTTTTCAAGTGATTGCTGCCTGTGACCACGAACGTGTCAGAAGCAATCTAATTAAATTGACGCAGACTGGATACATGACGGGGAATGAGTACCTTTTACAGAGAAAAGATGGGACCACGTTCCCGGCCATTATTTACACGGCACTGGCAACGCATGAGAATGCATCTGCGGGCATCAGAGGATTTGCTGTCGATATATCAGAACGCAAACATATGGAGAAACAGATTTCAGATGCTCTTGATTTCAACAAGAAGATAATCGAGTCATCACCCATAGGAAAACTCATTTACAACTCAGAAGGACAGTGCGTCTCAGCCAATGAGGCGGCAGCAAAAGCGACGGGGGGAACCGTTGAAACGCTGCTCACACAAAATTTCCATCACCTTGAATCATGGAAGAAATCGGGGATGTACGAGGCTGCTCTCAAAGCCCTTTCCCAAGAAGGTCAAGAAAATCTAGAGACGAAAATGACCACCACATTCGGGAAGGAGGTTTGGTTTGACCTCGTTTTCAGTCCCTTCACATCTGAAGGAAAAAAACACCTGCTTGTACATGTTATTGACATCACCGCAAAGAAAAAAGCTGAACTCACTGTGCAATATGAGAGGGATTTATCGAAGAAGTATCTCAGCCTTGTTGGCACCATGATTATCGGCATCAACATGGATCAAAAAGTCATTCTTGTCAATAAAAAAGGCTGTGAGATTCTCGGATGGAACGAAGAGGAGATTATCGGCAAAAACTGGTTCGACACATTCATACCGGAGCGTTTCAGAACCGACATCAAACAGATGTTCCAGAAGATAATCACCGGAGAAATCATGCCTTATGAACATGTTGAAGGAAATCGTATCGTGACAAAAAACGGCGAGGAACGATTGATCGCCTGGAACAACACCTTAATACGAGACGAGACGGGCAACATTGTTGCGACACTTAGTGCTGGAGAGGACATCACCGAACGGAAGAAACTGGAAGAACAACTCATCGAAAGCGAACAACGCTATCGACAGCAATTTGATAACGCCAGCGATGCAATCTTCCTTGCTGATCCAGAAACAGGTCTTATCCTGGACTGCAACAAGGCCGCCACGATGCTGCTTGGCATGGAAAAAAGCACAATAGTCGGTCGATCCCAACGCTCCATGCATCCTGACACGGATAATACAACAAGCCTCACAGATGATTTCAAACTCCACGCCACTGGATTCAGCATGACTCCTATCGACAAACAAGTGGTGACGAAGTCAGGCGAGCTGAAAGATGTGATCATTAACGCAAGCATCGTCGACTATAAGGGTAAAAAAGTTCTACAGGGGATTTTCCATGATATCACCGAACGTAAGATGGCAGAAAAAGACCTGCTGTTCATCAACTCCGTTTTAAAAGCCCAATA
>Ga0031655_10000234_pt1 | contig 34393 bp, 33 predicted proteins | sample FrelakmetHBP12HB_FD_55187 | JGI IMG/M metagenome (GOLD analysis project Ga0031655, IMG submission 55187) | Freshwater lake sediment microbial communities from the University of Notre Dame, USA, for methane emissions studies -HBP12 HB | ecosystem: Environmental > Aquatic > Freshwater > Lake >... | reverse complement strand
CAGCCAACGTGGACAAGCCAGCCGGATGAGTGCGAGCCAGTCCAGGACTGTGGCCCCGAGCCAGTCCAACGCGAGGAATCAGTCGCGTCCTGCGAGTCCACCACCGTCGAGGAGTTCCGGCCAATCCAAACCCAAGCCAGGGGGCCGGCGATGACAAGAGCAGAGAGCATCCGCAATCGCGCTAGTCGAGTTCGCTCAACCAACGTGCCTGATGCATCCGAAGCAAGTGACAGAGATCTCAAACGCGGGAGGGATGGACGTATGGAGACGAAAAAGAGAATGACTTCACTCAGTGTAATGCAACGCGTGAGTCTAGCTATGGCGCTCCTGTTGCTTCTATCCGTGGGCGTCTTCCGCAGTAGTTCGGTCATGGCTGCGGACAAGCCGACACAGAAGCAAGCCTATTTCTCAACCCCGGAAGAAGCCAAGCAAGCCGTCGTCGATGCAGCGTTAGCGAAAGATCCTGCCGCATTCGCGACGATTTTCGGACCCGAGGCGCCGGGACAACTGCTCCCGGGAGATGAAGCAGAGGACAAGCAGGAGCTGGAAGAATTCGCCGCCAGCGTCCAGCAATCCGCCAAGCTCGAAAAGGTGAACGACACCAAGTTCACCCTCACAATCGGTGAGGACAATTGGCTGTTCCCCATCCCGATTGTCAAAGACGGAAGCCAGTGGCGCTTCGATACCCCGGCAGGCATGGAAGAGATTTTGAATCGGACAATTGGCGAAAACGAATTGTCAACGATCCTGAGCTGTCGCGCCTATGTCCTGGCCCAATGGGAGTACTTCACCCAAGCGGACGCAGATAAGGATGGCGTGGCCGAGTATGCGCAGAAGTTCATCAGTTCGCCCGGCAAGCGAGATGGATTGTACTGGGACACAGCCGAGGGCGATGATGCAAGTCCCCTGGGGAGTCTTGTCGCCGCAGCCCGGGCGGAAGGCTACGCAAGCAAGACCCCTGGTAAACGCGATGATGCCGTCCAACCACGCCAGCCCTACCACGGATACTATTTCAAGATTCTCACTCGTCAGGGTCCGCACGCGGCGGGAGGGAAGTACAACTACATCATCAACGGCAACATGATCGCTGGCTACGCCCTGGTCGCCTATCCGGCTGATTGGGCGAAATCCGGCGTGATGACGTTTATCGTCAACCAGCAGGGACGGGTGTATGAGAAGGACCTTGGCCCGAAGACAGGACAGATTGCCGGCGCCATGGTCGAATACAATCCGGACCCAACGTGGAAGTTCGTAAAGGAGTGAGATCGGCGGCGCTGGGACCCAAATCCATACTGTCAACGCGCGAGGCCAGGGGCCGCAGACTAGTTCTCAGAGGGGACGCCACAGCCGGTGTTCCCCGCTGTGACTCCTTCGCCTTTTCGATCCTGCACGACTAGCTTTCCTGTTGTTCAACCGTTTTCCGGGCCCCTCGCCGCCCCGGCAAGGACGGTTGCAGACATCCAGATGGGGCTACCCCAACCTCCTTGTTCCCTTCCCCCTTGAGACCCCGACTACCCCACTTAGTTCCCTCCTCACAAATTGGGCTGAGCAGTTTTGACCAAACCGGTGAGCCATACTGAACTGACACGCGCTTCGCCCTCGGATATAAGAATCATGTAACGGCAATTCGCTGAGGCATACGCCTGCAGCAACCCAGGACTTCAAGATGGAAATCGCAGTATGACTTGGAGGCAACTTATGAAGACACGATGGTGGGTGACTGCTTGTGTGACGGTGTTGCTGGCTTTGGCATGCGGTGCGGCTGTGGCACAAGATGACCAGAACCGCGGCAATGACAAGAATCGCGGACGAAGCCAACGGACTGAGAACCGCGGCCAAACTAAGAAGCGCTACCGCCAGTTCAACCAGAGGCAACAACAATACGCGCGAACTTACTACAATCAGAACCAGGGCCACGAAGTCTTTAGACGGGACGACCGCTGGAATGACGACTACGAACGCCGGATTCAGCCGGGCTACGTGCTCGACGATGACATGCGGAGATGGAGTCGCCCGGCACCCTACGAAATGACGCGCGGTATGGGCCGCCCCCCTCGAGGCTACCGTTACATCGTCATCGGGGGACATTTGATTCTGGTTGACAGGGGGTATCGCGTTCACGACGCGATCCACTTTGAGATTAACGTTGGACATTAACTTGTAAGAGCTCCGCGACCTCTCTATTGGCGGTGGCGGGGAATTTACCCAGCAGGATGCTGACGCTGCCAGCAAGGTCGCCGTGCTCGGCAAGACATCGGTGGACAATTTGTTTGGCGGCGTCGTGGTCGAATACAACCTGACCCGGCGTGCAAATTGGTGAAGGAAAGTGAGATTTATGCCGGGGTACAAATCCATGCTGTCAACGCGAGAGCCCAGGGTCGACGGTTGGCGCGCTCTCTTGCTGCGTGGGTTAGCAATCCTCGCCATCTTGTTGATGTGCAGCCTGGGCTCGTTTGCATACTCCGTTCTCACGCACGAGGAAATCGTAGACCTGCTTTGGAAAGATGAGATCCGGCCTCTGCTGCTCAAGCGATTTCCGGCGCTGACGGAAGACCAGATTACGGAGGCGCACGCCTATGCCTACGGCGGCGCCGTCATCCAGGACCTCGGCTACTACCCATTCGGCAGCAAGCAATTCAGCGATCTGGCGCATTACGTGCGTAGCGGGGACTTCGTACGCGAGTTGCTGCTCGAGAGTCAGGACGCTAACGAGTATGCGTTCGCCATGGGTGCGTTAGCACACTATGCGTCAGACATTACCGGCCACCCGGCTGTCAACCAGGCCGTGGCGATTGAATACCCGAAGCTGCGGGCGAAGTTCGGCAACTCCGTCAGGTACGCAGACGACAGAACAGCGCATATCAGAACGGAATTCGGGTTCGACATGGTGCAGGTGGCGAAGAACCGCTATGCCTCGCAACAATATCACGATTTCATCGGGTTTCAGGTGTCCCTGCCCCTGCTGGAGCGCGTCTTTCCGGTGGTTTACGGAGTGGAATTGAAAGATGTGCTTCCCCGCGAGAAACTCACGATCAGCTCGTACCGTTACGCTGTTAGCCGGCTGATCCCGGAGATGACACAGGTCGCGCTGCGGACCCATAAGAAAGACATGATGCGCGAAGAACCCAGCTTCTCAAAACGAAAGTTCCTTTACCGTCTTTCGCGCTCCGATTATGAAAAGAACTGGGGAAAGGAATACACCAAGCCGGGATTCGGCACGCGCGTGTTGTCAGCGCCCTTGCATTACATGCCGAAAATAGGGCCCTTCAAAGCGATGGCGTTCAAGAGCCCCACCCCGAAGACGGAGGAGATGTATTTTAAGAGCATTAATACCTCTGTAGATCAATACCGAGCCTATCTTGAAGAATTGCGGACGAACTCCCTGCAACTCTCCAACATTGATTTCGATACCGGCAAAAAGACCAAGGCAGCGGAGTACACACTGACCGACGACTCATATGCGAAGTTGCTGGCCAAACTTTCCGAGCGAAAGTTCGATCGGACGTCACCGGAGCTGCGCCAGAACATCCTGGACTTTTATGGGGACCTCTCCGCACCGATCGAGACCAAGAAGGATCCCGCTGGTTGGCAGGCCGTGTTGGCGTCGCTTGATCAGTTGAAGTTGATGACGCCAGACCCGAGTGTCGCGGGCAGCCATCCACAAGCCCAAGCGCCCGCCCTGGCTCCAGCCCCCGTTGTGAGCCCTGGGAAGCATTTCGATCGTGTGCTGATTATCGTGCTGGAAAACCAGAATTATAGTTCTGCCATGAAAGACCCATTTTTGGCGCAGTTAGCACAAAGGGGAGCTAGCTTCAGCAACTTCAGGGCTTTGATGCACCCGTCCTATCCTAATTATCTGGCCATGGTTGGCGGCAGCTTGTTTGGCGTTCGAAGCAACGACCAAATAACTCTCCCCGACGACAACAGCCATCGGACCATCGCTGATTTCCTGGATTGGAAGAACTACGCCGAAGATTACCCATCCCAACCCCAAGCTTTTCTGGGTGACCGTGGAAGATACGTTCGAAAGCACGTCCCGTTCTTGAGTTTTGCGAGAATTCAGCACGAGAGTTTCGGCAACGTGATATCCGTCGATCCCAAGGACCCGCACAATAGATTTGTCGCTGACGTCGAAGCCTTCAGGAGCGACCCGGAGAAGCATCCTCTCCCTCGTTACATGTTCTACAGCCCAAACACGGACGACGACGGGCACGACCCGGTGTTGTTCCCTGGAAGGGGGCTGAGGAAAGCTTCGACTTGGCTGAACAAATTCCTGAAGGACTGGTTTCCTTTGGACGAGAAGATGAAGGGAACTCTCGTCATTGTCACATTCGACGAGTCAGAGTATTTCGAGAAGACTGAGCGAATCTATACCGTTTTCCTGGGAGACATGGTGAAGCCCGGAGAGTTTACAAAAACATATACCCATTACAGCGTTCTGAGGACAATTGAAGACAACTTCGGATTGCCCCCAATGAATTCCGGCGATGGTAATGCCGAGCCAATTACTGAAGTGTGGAGATGACCTCATCTCCATCCGGCTCTCAGGATGCCATCTTTGGGAGCATTTCAGCACCCTGCTGATGGACAACGGAAAACTTCGGGTTATCTATCGTTCCGCTGGCCCGGAAGGGGAAGGACAGCTTGCGGTTTTTTGACGTGGCTCCGGCCAGCCTAGCCATGGTGTTGGTAAAGAAGCCCTGCTTAGCGAGAATCTCCGCCACGCCCTGGTAGTTCAGACTGCCGGCGCCGTTCACGTTCAAACTCCCCGAGCATTGAGCATTGACCCCATAGCCGACGATACTAATCTGACGGCTGGATATCCGTCGATTGGCCAGCTCCAGGTCGGCGGAGATGGAGGAAAACGAGTCCGGGTTTTGGGCGGCGGGACCGAGGTTGTTGAAGTGCGCCAGCTTCATCACGGTCGCGTTGAGCTTGAGGCTAGGCGCTTGACCGTTGCGCACCGTCAGGCTCCCCGCTCCGTGTATCCCCGCCAGCGGGTCACGCGTGTGCTCGATTTCTCCTGCAACCTTCATGGTTCCCTCCATTTTTCCCGTCATCTTTCCGCGGCCCTGGGGGAACGCAACGAGAAGACGCGCCACGTCAACGCTGTTCATTTGCGTGTTTGCCCTGAAGCTGGCGCCTCGTCCCGCCAGGTTAAAAGAGAGGTCGCCGGCACCACTTCCGCCATAAGCTTCCAGGCTGCCGTCAGCGAACAAAACCTGCTTTGCCATCAGCCGGACCTTCGACTTTACGTTCGCCCCCTGGATCGAGACGAAGCGCACAGAATCCGCCTTCAGATCCCCCTGGACGGCGAACGAGGAAGAAGAAGGATCCATGAACGCACCGAGGTCCACCTGCTCTAGTTTACTTGAGACGTTGAGGGCTTCGAAAATGATGACCGCAGGCTCCTCGGAGGGTAGAAGATACGACGCCACCAACTGTCCTCCCTCAATTTCCACCTCGGAAATCACTCCCCCAAAGGACGTGTGCGAGCCTCCTGCCGACACCTTCTCCGAGGTTTTCGATGGAGTGGAATTCTCAAAGTTCCACCCCTTGTCGGGGTCCGAAACCAGATTGATTACAGCGTCACTCAGCTTCAGCGATTTGATGACGACCTGCCGGCGCAACAGCGCGCGTGCGTCCAATGTGGCATCAATCCGCCGCGCCTTAACGAAATAGCCGGAAGGAAAGCCGGCGGGATTCCTTAAGCCGAAGTCGTCGACGCGAATCGACAGGCTTGGAAACACAGTGAAGGCCATGCGCCCGATTTCGACCGGCTTTCCGGTCTTTTCCTGCAGATAGGAAATAACCTCCGTCCGGTAGCGATCCAGGTTGACAAGAACGGGTGCGAGGATAATCAGCGCGACCATGCAGAGAGCGGGGGCGATTAGAATCAGGGTGAGAGCGGTCTTGCGCCGGATGGCCATGGCAAGTTCAGGACTCTATGGAGATTCTGTGTTGTTGTACTCCCCGGTAGCTGCAATTATATATCAGTCCGCTTCCTTCAGTCCCAGCATGTATGTCCCCGTCGCAAAACCTGGGTGAGCAATTTTGACCAAACGCGTGAGCAGTACAGGGCTGACGCGCGAATTGCTCCAGGGTATAAGCAGGGTGCCTTGTGCTGCCAGCCAGGGTCTAGTGGGAGGCGGATGTCACGGGGGAACTTTATGATGAGGAGATTCCAGCCTTTGACTCTGATCGTAGGGTTCAATTCGGAGTCACTTCAGCCACCGGTTTGGCGTGGCAGCGAAGGCAGGCCAACGCGGACTACGTGCATCAAGTCCCGAGAGCAAAGTGCACTTCGAAGGCAAGCCACGAGCGGCCCGGGGAGCCCTGAGTAGCAGGCGAAGGCAAGGTGACGAAAGAAGTGGAAGTCAAGCCTGGAAAAAAGATCTTAAGACCATAAGGAGAATGCAGCATGGCAGAGAAAATAGCGGTGTTGGGCATCTACGCTGATTACTCCAGCGTGGAGAGCGCCGTCGACGTCTTGAAGGAGGCCGGATTTCGAAACACGGATATTTCCGTACTATTTCCGGAAAAAGTAGTCTCCAAGGACTTCGCCCACCACAAAGGCACCAGGGCTCCCGAGGGCGCTGCCACAGGCGCCGGAACGGGTGCGGTGTTGGGCGGTACATTGGGATGGTTGGTGGGCATTGGCGCGCTGGCGATACCAGGTTTGGGTCCTTTTATCGCCGCCGGTCCTATCATGGCGGCCCTGGCGGGGATGGGCGTGGGCGGTACAGTAGGCGGGATCACGGGCGCGCTGATTGGCTGGGGGATTCCCGAACACAAGGCCAAGCACTATGAGGTCCGGGTAAAAGAGGGCGGAATCCTCCTCTCCGTGCATGCGGACAATGCGGACTGGACGAAACGCGCTAAGGAGACCCTCAGGCGGACAGGAGCGCAGGATATCTCATCAACCGGAGAGGCCAGCGCCAGCGCCGACTACGTCAGAAGCGATAGGCGATAGGCCGCTCGCTCGCACGACTACGGGCGGTGGGGCGGTATAGCAGTCCGGGGACCCCGCAGAAATTGAGGACGCTCCAATTGGAAACGACACTACCTAACCGTCAAACGCTTCGTCTTCTGGACGCCAATATCGTGACGCACGATCTGGCGTAGGGAGGAAAGAAGAAAAAGGAGAAACGTCAATGGTGAAGGCCCTTATTACACTTTTCGTTGCATTGAGCTCATTGAGCGCGCTAGCTCAAACCGAGCCGCAAAAGACTGGCTCCGTTCCGATTTACCGGATCATTGTCGTGGCGCGGACTACCAAGGCCATTAATTACCGCCACCGGAGCGCAGGCACCAGGATTAACTTCCAAGGGACCAGCCTTCTGCCTGAGGCCCGAGGCAATGCCGAGGTCGCGAGCAAGCAGGGCGCAATCCATATCGATTCTGAGTTCGAAGGCCTGCAGCCGGCGAGCAGATTCGGTCCCGAGTACTTGACCTACGTCCTGTGGGCGATCAGTCCGGAGGGCCGCCCGGTTAATCTGGGCGAAGTCCTGCTCAACAATGAAGGCAAAAGCAAGTTGAATGTGACCAGCAATCTGCAAGCTTTCGGCCTGATCGTGACAGCCGAACCCTACTTCGCGGTGACGCAACCAAGCGACGTGGTGGTGATGGAAAACGAAGTGAGAGTGGATACCACCGGGCAGATTGAGGAAGTTGACGCGAAGTACGAGCTGCTGCAGAGGGGACAGTACGAACTCAATGTCAATCCGGCCGAGCTTCAACCGATAAGGACGGATTCGAAAACCCCAATCGAGCTTTACGAGGCTCGCAATGCGGTGCGAATCGCCAAATGGACCGGAGCGGAACATTATGCCTCTGACTCGCTGAACAAGGCGGAAGAGAATCTGCAGAACGCGGAGAACTATCAAGCGCGAAGAGGCAATAAGAAGTCTGAGATCACGGCGGCGCGCGAAGCCGTACAAACGGCCGAGGACGCTCGCATCATTACCGTCAAGAAGATAGAAGAAGAACGCCACGCCAGCGAGATCCAGGCTTCCGCCGAAGCCGAAGCCCAGTCGAAGGCCCAGGCAAACGAGGCAACCCGGCAGAAGGAACGGGCCGAAACCGAAACCGCCATGGCCAAGACCGAGACTGCCCAAACCCAAGCTGCGTCGGACGCTGCGGCAGCCAGGGCCCAGGCCGAGGCAGCCCAAACCAAAGCCGCGTCGGACGCTGCGCTAGCCAAGTCCCAGGCTGAGACTGAACAAGCTCGACTTGCCGCGCAACAGGCCGAGAACGACAAAGCGGCCCTGCGCGCCAAGTTAGCTGAGCAGTTGAACTCGGTTCTTCAAACGCGGGATACCGCCCGCGGGCTTATCGTCAACATCTCTGATGTGCTGTTTGACACGGCCAAATACACGTTGAAGCCGGGAGCCCGGGAAAAGCTGTCCAAGGTCGCCGGCATTCTGCTCGCCTACCCTGGACTCAACATTGAGGTGGACGGCCATACCGACAACGTCGGAGGCGACGAATACAACCAGAACCTATCCGAACAACGCGCTGGGTCAGTGCGCGACTACCTGGTAGCGCAAGGGGTAGCGACAAATTCGGTCACCGCCAAAGGCTTTGGTAAAACCCAACCCATGGCCACCAACGATACGGCTGAGGGCAGGCAGACCAACCGCCGTGTTGAACTCGTGGTATCGGGCGAGGCGATCGGCGCCCAGGATACCGCGACCACCACCGGAGGCCCGCGCTAGGAGAAGCAACGCACGCATTGAAGCCGAAGCTTGATGCGCGCGACCGCCGAGGCCCTGAAAAAGCCTCGGCGGCGCGACGCCTGGGACGTTTGATTGAGGGAAAAGGAAGACGTAGATGAACAGATTCAGAATCGGGCTTGTCTTGTTGATTATCGGAGTGGCTCTGCTCCTGGTCGGCGGGATGTCCTATACGACTCAGGAAGAAACCAAGATAGGGCCGATCGCTATCGAGCATCCGGAAGAACATACCATTCCCTATTCGCCCTTAGCGGGAGCGCTTCTGGCTGTAACGGGCGGGGCTCTGATGCTTACCGGGCGTGCAAAGAGCGATTAGGGCTGATTCTACGCGGATCGCAGACATGGCAGAAAAACGGCATGCTGGGCTCCTCGGGGAACTCTATCAATGGTCTGCAGTCAACACACTTGAAATGGAGGAACAAAATGCTTCTAAACAGCAAAACGGTATGGACCGGGGTTGTCTTTACTTTTCTGGCGATAGGGATGTTAGGACTAAGCCTGATGCCGCTCGCCTCCGCACAAGATCGTGGCGATATTAAGAAGGTGCAGGAGACTCTGCGCGACAAAGGGTACTACACGGCGCCGGTTGATGGCGTTTTAGGTCCCCAGACCCGGGCAGCTATTCGCCAGTATCAGCAGTCTGAAAATCTACCCGTTACAGGACGTCTGGATACCGAGACGGCGGGCAAACTCGGCGTAGGGCCGGAGTCGGAAGGCGGCAATTTTAAGGCCGCCGGCCAAGAGGTTGGAGCGGGTGGCAAGGAAGTCGGCCACGAGATGAAGAAGGGTAAACCCATCGCGGCAGGTAAAGAAATGGGCAAGGGTCTAGGCCGCGGGGGCAAGGACATCGGTAAGGGGGTCAAAAAAGCTGTCAGTCCCGAAAGCGACCGAGGAGACCGCGAAAAGAAGGAGAAACCCGAGAGCGAGAAGCAGCCGCAGTAGGTAAGTTCTTGGCACTCGCATGCGTCTCCTCAAGCCAAGCCAAGAGACGTAAGAGGCTAAGAAAGGAAGTGGCGTCGCCCGGGCTCAACGTGCGTCACAACCTAGGGGTGGAAGGGTCGCAGGCAACAACAATCAAGACAAGAGGGGGTACGCGTACGAATCGAACGGCACCGTATGACGACTTGAAAGCAAGTCCCAGCGCGACGGGGCTACTGTGGTCTTGAAACGGTAGCGGGAGATTCGGGAACCGGCAGTTCTGCGGTGGGTTTGGGTGGAGTGCTATTCGGCGGCAGCTTCGCGGGCGGCATTTCAGTGCCGGTAGGGTAAACGAGGATCTGAATGCCGCCCCAACCGCTTTCAGGGCTCGTGCCACTCTTCTTCCCCATTGCCAGTGTCTTGAGCCGCCGATCATCGAAACCGAAATTCTCAACAAGGTACTCGCGGACCACCAGGGCACGACCTTGGGTCAGGACCAAGTTTTTCCCGGTATCTCCTTCCATGCTGGAATACGCGGCCACCACGGCAACCCCAAAGTCTGTATCGGTCAGGAAATCGCCGGCAGCGTCCAGAGGCTTCTGATTTTTCAGCTTGGCCGTATCGACCTTACCAAAGAGTTGCTTGGCCTCGAATGTAAACGTTTTCTGGGGCGTGCCCTGGGGCAGCCTTACGATTTCGTCTTTCGCCAGCTCCGCGGAATCTTCATAACCGCGATTCTTGAAATACCCGCGTAGGAAGAAATTGTGCTTCAGCGCCTCCATGTTCTCCTGGAAATCGGTGACCCCCGCTTGCGCATGGGCTACCGCATCACGGACTCCGTCCATCGTTTGGTTAAGCTCGCGATAGGCCGTCTTATCGTTGATCAGCGCCCCGACAGTCCCTTGACCCTGGTCGATCTTGGCGCTGACCGAACTTAAATTCGCTGTCGTCTGTGTAACGTTTTGGATGGCCTGCTGGCTGCTATCCAGAATATCCTTCGTCTTCTTAATCAGGTCTGACATGGCGACCGGAGGGTGACTGGCAATGGTATCGCCGTCATGCACGTTGGCCGCCCCGGTAGTTCCAAACGAGATCGCCATATACTCGTTGCCCAGCAGCCCCTCGGTTTCGATTGACGCTACGGAGTCTTGCTTGATGATGTCGTGCGTCCTGCTGTCGAGGTCCATCACCACCGTGATTTTATCGCTCGGCCGGTGAGGCAACTCGATACCGTGCACGGTTCCGCGGTAAACACCGCCCACCCGAACCCCGGCGCCCACATCCAAGCCCACCACGTTGCTGAACTGCGCCTTTAACCGGTACGTGGGAGTAAACAGGTACTGCTTGTTACCGATGATGAAGATTCCCGCCGCCAGAATCGCCAGTGTCGTAACGATGAAAGCTCCCAACCGCGCCGCTCTCGACATATGTTCTCCTAAGCGTCACGCCTCATAAAGTCTGACACAAACTCGTCGTGACTCTTCTCCAGGTCCTCGAAGGTGCCTTCGATCACTATATTTCCTTCGTGGAGCAGTGCCAGCCGGCCGGCGATAGTTTTTGCGCTCTGCAAATCGTGCGTGACCACGATGGATGCCATGGCATGTTCCTTTTGCAGCTTGAGAATCAGCTCATCAATCTCGCCGGAGGTAATAGGATCCAGTCCCGCGGTGGGTTCATCCAGCAGCAGGATGTCGGGGTCGAGAGCCAGCGCCCGCGCCAGCCCCACTCGCTTCTGCATGCCGCCGGAAATATCGGAAGGCATCTTCTTGAGATCGCCTTCCATACCCACGCTCTTCAGCAATTCCTTGACTCGATCCCGCCGCTCGGACTCCGGCATTTTTGTATTGTGCTTCAGTGGAAAGGCCACATTCTCCTCCACCGTTAGCGAGTCGTAGAGCGCCGCCTGCTGGAACANAAAACCCATCTTCTTCCGGATTTCGTTNAGCTTGCCGAGATTGATTCCNGTAATCTCCTGCCCGTGGATATTCACCGAGCCCGCGTCCGGCTTCTGCAGCCCGATGATGATCTTCAACAAAACACTCTTGCCGGTGCCACTGCGGCCGAGCACCGCTAGCGTTTCACCGCGGGCGACCGTCAGGTCAATTCTGTTCAAGACCGCCTGGGCGCCGAAGGACTTGTTCAGACCTCGCACGACCACGGGCGGTTCGCTATTCCTTTTCTCAAGGTTTTCTATCACGATGCGGTTACAGGCCCCTTTCAGTGCCCCGTTGCGAACTCTTAAGCGCAGGCCTTCATGGAAAAAACAGGACGATCAGTTTCACCAGGATAACGTCGGCCAGGATAACAAACAGCGAAGATAAGACCACTGAGCTCGTCGCCGTACGCCCCACGCCCTCGGTGCCTCCCCGCGTCCGCATTCCCTGAAAACACGCCACCAGCCCGATGATCAGGCCGAACACCGCGGTCTTGAAGGTGGGCGGCAGAAAATCGTTGAAGCCGAATTGGCTGAAGCCGCTGTGGATGAACTGCTGGAAGGTAATCGGCTCAGCCAGGGCATCGGCTACCCAGGCCATGACCACCCCGAAGAAATCGGCAGCGAGGGTTAGGAGTGGCAACACTAGGATACAAGCCAGAATGCGCGTTGCAGCCAGCAGCCTATAGGGATTTACGGCGGATGCCTCGATGGCATCGATCTGCTCCGTGACCTTCATCGATCCCAACTCCGCGCCGATGCCAGCTCCCGCTCGGCCGCAAACGATCAAGCCGGTGACGATAGGACCGATCTCATGGATAATCGAGAATACGACGGCGGCGGGAAGCAATGAATTGGCGCCGAATCGAACCAGGCTATCGCGAGTTTCAAGGGAAAGGATGGCGCCAATGGCCGCGCCCGCCAAGGCCACGAGAGGAAACGATTTTGATCCGATCTCGTCGATTTGCCGGGCAAGCTCGCGGAATTCAAAGGGCGGCGTCACTGCCGCCCGCAGAACTTGCCTGGAAAAAAGGCCCAGTTCGCCGAACCACTCGAAAAACCCGTTGATCAGAGTCGTGCTGGAAGTCGTCGTGGAGGACATGGATAAAACCTACAACCTCAGAGGCAAGCCCAATTCCCGAGCTTTTTCCCCGTCGGCAGCAACTTTCATCAAATTCCGTGTCACGCTGATCTGGCCGCAAAGCACGGCCCTTCCTTGAGGCTGAGCGGTGAATCGTCTGGATAGGGAACGCAGTATGCGGTTAATGAGTCGCGGCGCCTCACCTCGCCGGCAGTTTCTTCGTTTCGTGCTGCAGTCTGATGTAGGCCGCGGCGGCGCGTACGCGCACCGCATCCTTCTTGTCGTCCAGCAGGGGGACCAGATTCTGCCGGAATTCCGGGAAGGGATGCATCGCAACCAGGTGGACGGCCGCAGCGCGCACTGACCATTCCTTGTCCGACAATGCTGATCCCACTGCATCCGCCAGGGTTGGATCACGCGAGCTTCCGATGAGCAGCAGAGAGGCGGCCCTGGCCGAAGATTCCGGGTCCGACAGGATACCTTGTGCCGAAGATAATCCGAACCCAAGACCCGGTACGGGAGCGAAACCTGCTGCCTGGATACCAAGGTAAATGAAAAGCTGAGTAGGAGTGTGCAACATGCGCAAGGCGGCCCGTTTCTCTTTGCTGAGATAGCTTGAGGACGCTTTTGACTCTCTACTAACCACATCGAGAAGAAACTGCACTCCATCGGGGTCGTGCAGTTGGTAAAGCACTTTGGCTGCGGCGAAGTCGACTTCGGGAACGGGATCCTGCAGAGCTTTCTTCAAAAGAGGAAGGGTCCGGTTGTCCTTGAAGTCCCCCAGGGTGACAACCACCGCAATCCGGACCGAAACGTCGTGGTCATCGAGCAACGGGGCAAGAGACTGAAGAGCGTTATCTTTCACTCCCACCAGGCTCAGGGCCTCCGCCGCGCCCTTTCGACCGTCCGGATTCCTGTCATGGACGGCGTCGTTCAGCATGCTCCGGCACCTCTGGACGGTATCGGCGGGTTTAGTCTGCCCAAACGCCAGCGTCGTGCCCAACATCATCAATATCCAGATTCGCACGGTGATTAGCTCCTTTCAGCCTGACCGGTGGTGACGCGGAAAGTTTCAGCCGGGGTCAGGCCCAGTAGGGCTTATAGCCGTAGTATCCGTACAATGTTGATCCCAAAGAAAGGTCGGCCATGTCCGGCCAGTCATTCTTGTCAAATCCCGGCGCCTTTTCCAAAAGCTCTTTGGCGGCATTCAGGACGAGCTGCTTCTTGGTGGTGTCGACGCTGAAAGCCTGCCAGGCAATGGTAGACAGTTTGTCATCCATACCAAGAAAACCGCCGAATGACAGTACGGCATAGGCGACCCGCCCACGATCCAAGTCGATCAAGATCTCCTCGATCTTGCCCAAGTCTTCGCCTTTGTAGTTCACCATTTTGCCGCCCTTCAAGGAACTCCCGGAGAGCACGATCCCAAGAGTCTTTTCCGGTTGTACTGGCGTCATCATATTTCTCCCTATTTTTTTGACGTTGGGCTGGGAGCAGCGGATTATCGCCACCGTGTAACCCAAGCAGGTACGTGTTGGCTCGCTTCTACACGCAATGACCTCGTGCAGGATATCCCCTCGGAAATGTGCTGTCTGTTCAGAATCGACCAATGGCCTGAGCAAACTTGCACAGCACCACGTCCGGACAATAGACGGTAGGCATACTTCCTGATGAAACCGGCGTGCAAGCGAGCCTCCCACTCCATGATGTGAATGAGCAATTTTGACCAAATGACTGAGCCGTTCTGAACTGACACTGAATCAAGTCAAGGGTAAAAGAAGAGTGCTTCGCGCCTCTGTTGGGAGGCGGAACCCACCGGGCGCTCCGTTGAGGGCACGCCGCGGAACCGAGAGGGAGAGCGCAGACGTGCCAGGGGAAAACGCTGCGGTGTTGGGTATATGCCGCCATTACCCCAGCGTGGAAAGGAAAACCATGAAGACGCTTAAACGATGCTTAACCATGTTAACGCTGCTCGCAATTGGGAGCCTAGTGGGCTGCTCAAGAACATCCAAGCTGTCCCCTGGTGTTTCTGACATCATTCGCAAATCGCTCGATCAAGCCGGCCTCAAAGCTGTCTCCGTAACCCAGGACCGCGACAAGGGTGTCGTGACCCTGAGCGGAAGCGTCGCGTCAGACGCTGACAAGGCTCAAGCTGAATCCATCGCAACGTCAATCGCAACCGGGCAGGTTGTATCGAACCAGATTGCTGTGGTTCCTCCCGGCGCCGAAGTTGAGGCAAAGGCCGTAAACTCGGATCTGGACGCGGGTATCGAGAAGAACCTGGATGCTGCCCTCATTCAGAACAAGCTCCACAAGGGCGTCAAATACGAAGTCAAGAATGGCGTCGTGACGTTGACCGGCGAGGTCAGTTCTCAATCCAAGCGGGCGCAGGTTGAGAAAGTGGCGTCAACCGTTCCAAACGTCCAGCAGGTGGTGAACGAGCTGCAAGTAAAAGATCAAAAGGCCACCTCCACGCCCACGCAGTAAGAGCCGGGAACGCGCGCTGGTGCGCATGGCCTTGCGACTCTATTTTGTCGAGGAGGAGATGCCATGTCGTTTGGAATTTACTCCGTTGGATTCGTGCTCGTGATTGGCGGGCTGATTTACGGCGCCTATTTAATGCATGTCCCTGCACACTGGATTGTCGTGGGTGCGATCGTACTGTTGGGCCTAGGGGTTCTGAAGGGTGTAAAAGCAACGCGCCAAAAGGATCCGGCGGGATAGCGGTAGTTGTGCCTACGTGTTTCGGGCGGCTCACGATAGTACAGCGGGCCATAAATATGGGTAGCCCGGGATGGCCGTCCGATATTGTTTTCCTTAAAGCTGCTTGCCCGGAACCAGGGTGGAGCGTGGCATGTGCAAGCGGTCAGGTGTCCATTATCGGTTGGCCGCGAAGTCAAAGCGGAAATTCTGGTCGGAGCATTCTACTAACTGAGAGGAGATTCCCATGGGACTGATTTTGCTCATTGTCGTTCTGCTGCTCTTGTTCGGCGGAGGCGGAGGCTATTACGGATATCGCAGATGGGGTTCGGGCGGAGGCATCGGGATCGTCGGGGTGATTCTGATCGTTCTGGTGGTCTTGTACCTGTTCGGCGGACTGCATCTGTCCCGGTGAGGTCCGACCTGAGACCGAGAGAAGGCAAGAACTCATAAGACTTACCAGACGTGGTCGCAGCCAAAGCTGTGGTTATGGACCCAGTGGCAGGGTGGGCTTGGCCCGGCTGATTCTGGTCATCTTGCCGCTATTGGGTCGACTTTAAAGGCCGGGATTTGGCCAACGATTACGAGAATTCCAAGGCAGACTAGAGGGAGAATGACTCCAGACTATGACTTATCGAAGCTGCCGACCTCTCAGGCCGACCTGTGGATTTGCCTTGAGGTCGATGCCATCCTCGGCCAGATCCTGGCTGATCAGGCCGAGCGCCTGGGATTCCGACTCGCTCTAGGCGACTGCACCGTTGCGGCCCTGACAGAGAAGCCGCAGGCAAGACTCAACCGTGCATAATGGGGAGTGGACGTATAGGCGTCTACCTCCGAAAACAAGGAGGTCAACATATCATGCCTTTGATTCAAGTATTCGAGGTTCTGATCGTAGTTGGTGTTCTCCTCTGGCTGGTTAATCGCTTCATACCCATGGCAGGATCCATTAAGTCGATCTTGAATGCTGTCGTGGTCATTCTCGTCGTGGTATGGCTCCTGAATGTCTTTGGATTTCTCCATTCCCTCTCCCGGATGCACATGCGGGTGTGAAGGAACCCACATTGGCGACGGAGGGATCGGTCAGTCTGTTTGCCGTGAGCACCTAGAAGCCCTACTGAGGCTGCCTAGCTTGGATTTCGCCAGCCACGGAGTGCTTGGGGGAACACTGGTTCGCGACGCTGACCGAGGCCAAGCAGATTGTCGAAGCCTGGCGGCGGGAATACAATGAGAGCCGTCCTCACAGGGCCCTCGGGGAACGGACAGCGAACGAATTCGCCTGTCAGTTTGCAGCTGACTGCGAACTGACAGGCTTGCAGGGAACCGAAAACTCACTCTGAAGTTGGTACAAAGAACCCAGCCCGCTCAGCTGTGATGTAAACTCTCACTCCCACTGGAACGAAACGTCGGTCAGGCCACCGCGGGCGCAAGGTTGGGCCGATACGTGCCAAAACGAGGCTTTGCCCGACGTGGTCCTTTTTGGACAGCCAGCTCAAGTATCGGCCTGTTACGTTATTCAATGTTCTTACTATTTGGAGCGTACACTTTCAACCACACGGGATTCGACATTGGAAATCCCAGTTAACAAGCTCGCTGGAGGTCAGGACATGTCCGCGCCAAACCACCATTCTGCCATATCCGCCGCCGCTGGCACGCTGGATGTCGTCACCGAGGTCCGACGCAAAGAGGCTCTGCTAAAAGCGGGGGCCTTGCAGAACGCGATTTTCAACAGCGCCAACTTCTCGAGCATCGCCACTGACGAGAAGGGCGTCATCCAGATCTTCAACGTCGGCGCCGAACGCATGCTGGGCTACACGGCCGCCGAAGTGGTGGACAAGATCACCCCGGCCGACATCTCCGATCCGCAGGAGGTGATCGCGCGCGCCGAAGCATTGAGCCTCGAGCTGGCAACCACGATTAGGCCGGGCTTTGAGGCATTAGTCTTCAAAGCCTCGCGCGGGATCGAGGACATCTACGAATTGACCTACATCCGCAAGGACGGCAGCTGCTTTCCGGCCGTCGTGTCCGTCACGGCGCTGCGCGACGATCAAGACGCAATCATCGGCTATCTGCTGATCGGAACCGACAACAGCGCCCGCAAGCGGGCGGAAGAGGCTCTGCTCAAGGCGGGGGCCCTCCAGAGCGCAATCTTCAACAGCGCCAACTTCTCGAGCATCGCCACCGACGCGAAGGGCGTCATTCAGATCTTCAACGTCGGCGCCGAACGCATGCTGGGCTACGCGGCTGCCGACGTGATGAACAAGATCACGCCGGCCGACATTTCCGATCCACAGGAAGTGATCGCGCGTGCCAAGGCGTTGAGCGTCGAGCTCTCCACGCCGATTACGCCGGGCTTTGAGGCATTGGTCTTCAAGGCCTCACGCGGCATCGAGGACATCTACGAGCTGACGTACATCCGCAAGGATGGCAGCCGCTTTCCGGCCATCGTGTCCGTCACGGCGCTACGCGATGCTCAAGGTGGAATCATCGGGTATCTGTTGATCGGGACCGATAATACTGCGCGCAAGCAGGTGGAAGCAGAACAGAAGAAGCTCGATCAGCGCTTACGCGACCAGCAGTTCTACACGCGCTCTCTCATCGAATCCAATATCGACGCGATTATGACCACCGATCCGTCCGGCATCATCACCGACGTCAACAAGCAGATGGAGGCGCTCACCGGTTGCACGCGCGACGAGCTGATCGGCGCGCCCTTCAAGAACTACTTCACCGATCCGGAGCGGGCCGAGGCGAGTATCAAGCAGGTGCTCAGCCAAAAGAAGGTCGCCAACTACGAGCTCACGGCGCGCGCCCGGGACGGCAAGGAAACAGTGGTGTCCTACAATGCGACCACCTTCTACGACCGAGATAGGACACTGCAGGGCGTGTTCGCCGCAGCGCGCGACGTCACGGAGCGCAAACGTCTCGACCAGGCGCTGCAGGATAAGAACGTCGAGCTGGAGAGAGCCAAGAGCGCGGCGGAAAAAGCTAACCTCGCGAAATCGGACTTCCTTTCCAGCATGAGCCATGAGCTGCGCACTCCGCTCAGTGCGATCCTCGGTTTCGCCCAGCTGATGGAGTCCGACTCTCCGCCCGTAACACCATCCCAGAAGGCAAGGATTGACGAGATTCTCCACGCGGGATGGTATCTACTGAAGCTGATCAACGAAATCCTCGATCTCGCGCAGATCGAGTCAGGAAAGCTGTCGCTGTCGCCGGAACCGGTGTCGCTAGCCGAAGTCATGTTGGAATGCCAGGCCATGATCGAACCGCAGAGGCAAAAGCATGGCATCAAAATGACCTTTCCCCAATTCAACATCCCTTGCTTTGTGAGTGCCGATCGGACCCGGTTGAAGCAGGTTCTCATCAACCTTCTTTCCAACGCGATCAAATACAACCAGGCGGGGGGGACGATCGTCGTGGACTGCACCACGAGTTCCCCGGAACGCACTCGTATCAGCATCAGGGACGCCGGCGCAGGGTTGCCTCCGGAAAAGCTGACGCAGCTTTTTCAGCCGTTCAACCGTCTCGGACAAGAGAGCAGCGCCGAGGAAGGCACAGGCATCGGCCTCGTGATGAGCAAGCGAGTGGTCGAACTGATGGGAGGCGTGATCGGCGTGGAAAGCACTGTCGGGGTGGGAAGCGTGTTCTGGTTCGAACTAAGCTCAGCTGTTGCACCGCAAATAGCAGTTGCCAGAGCCGAACCCACGGCAGTGGCCCCAGCGCAAGTTCAGCATGGCGCGCCGCTGCGCACCCTGCTCTATGTAGAGGACAACCCGGCTAACCTGAAGCTGGTCGAACAACTCATCGCGCGCCGCCCCGATATTCGCCTGCTGAGCGCAGTGAACGGGAATCTCGGCATCGAGCTTGCGCGCGCCAATCAGCCGGAGGTGATCCTGATGGACATCAACCTGCCCGGCATCAGCGGTATCGAAGCCCTGAAGATCCTACGCGAAGACCCGGCAACGGCGCACATCCCCGTCATTGCCCTCAGTGCAAATGCCATGCAACTCGACATCGAGAAGGGCCTGAAGGCAGGATTCTTCTGGTATCTCACCAAGCCAATCAAGATCAAGGAGTTCATGGATGTGCTGGACGTAGCACTGGAATTCGTGGAAAAGGCGATCCGTCCGAGTCAATGAACCAGGGGGAATGTCATAGTCAGCTCAGCCGATATTCTGAACGCCATAATCCTGGTCGTTGACGATCTAGGCTTGTAGGGAGACCGGATAATTCGCGCAATCGAAGGGAGAATCTCCGCTACGCACAAAAGCTTCAACGCTGGAATTTCCCTTTTAAGCTGAATTTAGATCGGTTTGGCGTAGTGACTCCCTTTCGATTATCCTTTTACCACCTCTCGTATGGAGGTAGTCATGAAGAAAGTTCTCGTGGTCGACGATGATCCAGCGATATTGACCATCGCCTCAACGCGGCTGGAAGCAGAATCTGTCCAGACTTTGACCGCCGACAATGGAGCAGATGGGCTGCATATGGTCAGAGAACACCGCCCCGATGTGGTGGTTGTGGACCTGATGATGCCCAAGATGCACGGCTACACCCTCATTCAAGAGATCCGTAACGACCCTAACCTGAGCCATGTCAAGATTTTGGTTACCTCGGCCAAGACCTATTCGTCGGACATTGAAAGGACCCGGAGGCTGGGGGCAGACCGTTATTTGGGCAAACCGTACGACTTGCAGGAGTTCTGGGATACTATCGCTGAACTTCTGGAGGAAACGCGACCGCCTTTTACCATTCGCTTCTGGGGCACGCGCGGTTCTATTGCGACGCCAGGACAAGACACTATAAAGTACGGTGGCAACACGTCCTGTACCGAGGTACGGTGCGGCGAACAGTTGCTGATTCTGGATGCCGGCACCGGCATTCGCGTGCTAGGCCTATCGCTGCTCCGTGAGTTCCAGCAAAGACCCATCAAGGGGCACATCTTCGTAGGCCACACTCATTGGGACCACATTCAGGGATTCCCTTTTTTCGCACCGGCTTTCAATCCCAGCAACGAGTTTGCGATCTACAGTCTGCACGGGGCCGAGAGGCCGCTCGATAAAGTGTTCCGTGGACAGATGGACAGTGACTACTTTCCGGTCCTGTTGAGCGATATGAAAGCTAACGTGAAGTTTTGCGAGTTAGAGTCAGAGGTGCTTCTGGGGGAGACTCGTGTTTCCTATATCTTCCTGAACCATCCGGGTCTTGCCGTAGGCTTCCGCATCTCCTTTTCGGGTCGATCTTTGGTCTATATTAGCGATCATGAGAATTACGGGCGTTTGGCGCCTGGCGGGCCCAGTCCGAATCCCATGGACTTGGAGATAGCCCGCTTTGCCGAAAATGCGGAATTATTGATCTCCGAAGCGCAATATACGGAGGAGGAGTATGTGCAGAAAAAGGGATGGGGACACAGCACCTTCCTGGATGCTTTGGAGCGGGCCGCGCAGGCGAAGGTAAAGCGGTTGGCTATCTTCCATCACGATCCCTCTCATGACGATGCGTTCCTGGATCGGATTCTGGAATTCTGTCAGCAGACGATTGCGGACCGGAGCTATACGTTCTCATGCTTCTTGGCCCAAGAGGGGACTTCGATTGAACTCTGAACGGAGGACCATTCGTGGATGGCGCATACCTGGCTTGCTAAGGCAGCCCAGGGGTTTGACAGGTGCGCAGCGTGGTTTAATGTGTCCCTTGCGGATGGGTGGCTTTCCCACCAATAATCGTGCGCGCATAGCGAAAGAACTGATGCGCCGCCCGGCGGTAACTTCGACCGGCCCCACACAGTAACTCCCCCAGGTGGGTCGCGGCCGGGCTTTCATCCAGACCCTCACCAAGCGGATCCGAAGTTTGGTTGACTTCTATCCGGTTGGCCGGTCGGGCCGCTTGTCAGCTACCAGACTTACCGACATCTATCTGGGTGGGTCCTCCACCCACTGGTGATCTGCGCTATTGGGGCGCACTGAGAAATCCAGGCTAGAGGGTTGCAACCCTTTCATCCCCAGCGCGGCTGACGTTAGTAGCAGCGCCATGGACCCCGCTCATCCAAGTGGCGGCTTCTGTACGTTCATCTCCGGTGGGCGGGTAGATCAGTGCCAGCCCCTCGCGGCACGCATCGGCGCGACGCGTGAACTGATCCTGGTTCATCAGGATGAAGTCTAGGGCCAGGCCCAACTGAGGAGAATGGAATTTGTTTCTGAAACATATTCCACTAGGGTGAGCCGAAGAAGTCCACGTCCAGTACTCGCACATCATATTCTGTTCACCCTCGGCATTAACCGACCAGACGCTCAGGTAATCCAACGAAGTCCCCGATTCACATCGGTATTCAACCCGTGCTGAACATGTGTTGGTGACTTTCATAAAGTCTTCCCAGGCTAGAATAACTGCAAACCCAAGGGCCTTGTCCAATTCCATGTTGATTCTCCTTCACGAACCAATCACTTCGGTGGCCTTGGAATCACGCCGTGGCGAAGAGATCGGCGAGGCATCAATTCTAAGAAGTTTGTTTGGACCGAAGACGCGATAGCAACGAGTTCGGTGATCTTATATTTCACGTCGCGCGAAACCATCGTGGAACGCCCTAGTATCCGGACATTGGCGGTGGCTTCCGAGGCTGTCTGCAGCCACATTCCGCCGACGTCACCGTACACAAACGTGATGCGCACGTCTCGCACCCACCAGGAGGGAGCCTTAACCGGTTGGCCCTCGGTGCGACGAAGCAAGTAGGTGTTGGCATCGACCCAGATGTTCCCGCGCAGCAGATTGTTGTCTTTGCGCCTGGGAAGCAACTCGAGAACGTGACAGCGTTGGCCGCTTACCTCTTCTTCGCGGATGAAGTGGAAATCATAATTGTTCGGCGAGATGTCGGTGGCGCCGTAATCTTTCGTGACTTCCGCCTCTCTTGCCAGCATTCGGCGAACAATCATTTGTCCCAGTCCGCTCCCGTTCGTCTCCTGAATGGTGTACTTTTTGGAGTCCGGAGGAACGAAGGCTACATCGGCAATCACCTCGGACTTGGTCTTGCTTCCATCCTTGCCAAACAGCTTGTAGTTCCGCGTGACGATGTAAGGACGAAGGCGGGCGCGGTTCTCAGCCCGGGCCTGCGCCATGCTGGCGATGATAGTTTCCGCAGTTGGGACCGAGCTTCCGGTCTGAGCCGATGCGGATGCCATTCCGGCGACTAAATAGAGAAAAAGCAACCACGAGGCTTGTTCCCGAGCCGCCATGTAGAAAAAGCTCCGTACCGCTTCGCGATTCTTGAACCACGAGTATTGCGGCAATGGCGTACCCTCCGCGATCCTTCGCCGGGTCGCCGGCCTTGAATAATCCTAACCAAAACTAGTGCGACGGCCAGCACGCCCGGAATAAGAGGAGCAGCAGGGTTAATTCTTGCTGCCCTGTCAGGTTTGGCTTGTTCGGCCACCTCACGCCATAGATCTGCGACCGGTGAGCAGGTTCCACACCAACACAATCGCTGCAACCACGAGCAATGCGTGAATGAGGCCTCCGCCAATGTGAAGCGCAAAGCCCAGCAACCACAGGATTAGCAGAATCGCGAAAATGGTCCAGAGCATGTTGATCCCCATCCCTAACATCCGTCTCCAGGCAAATCCTGGCTGGAAGCTAGAGGCACACTCCTTATACCCTGGGGGTAATTCACGTGTCAGTCCCGTACTGCTCATACGTCTGGTCAAAACTGCTCATCCCAGTTCATGAGGGGGGAACTACAGTGTGGGGCCGGTGGAAGTTGCGGAGGGTTCGACATGGATACAGGGACGAGTGCGATCTTTGGGTAGCTGGGAAAGGGGTAATTGGGGCTACTCATCCGTTGGAGGCACTGGGGGTGAAATTCGGCTTTCTGACGCGAACCACCTTCAGATTGTCAACTGCCATTATTGGATTCGGAACGCCCTAGAACTGCACAATCTTATTGCGAACGGCGTAGCGAATCAGGCCGCTCAAGGAATGGGTACCGAGCTTGCGCATGATGTTGCTCCGGTGGGTTTCTACCGTGTGAACACTGAGCCCCAAGGATGCCGCGATCTCCTTGTTACTCTTCTCCTCGGCCAGTAGCTGGACTACCTCTCGCTCGCGAGGGGTCAGAAAGTCACGATTGCGCTTCGTTCTTCCGGTTCTCTTACCTCTGGTCAGGTGGCTCTCTACTACGACCGTTGCCACCTTGGATGAGAAAAAACCTTTGTGCCGGCTAAGCGCCGCCACGCCCTCCACCAAGTTTCGTCCTGCGTCGGACTTCAGGACGTAGGCACGAGCGCCCGATTCGACCACTCGACGTATTAACTGTTCGGACTCATGAAGCGTCAGGACAAGCACCTCGGTTCTAGGGAGGGCTTTCAGAATCTGTCGCGTGGCTTCCAAGCCATTCAATTCCGGCATGCTGATATCCATCACCACCACGTCAGGCTTCGTCTGTTTAGCCCGTTCAACAGCCTCCCGGCCATTGGCCGCCTCCGCGCAAATTTCCCATTCGGGGCGGACTTCCAGAATGGCTCGCATTCCCCGCCGCACGACCTCGTGATCATCCGCCACCAGGATACGAAGCGTTTTCACTTAACGACCTCGGGATTCGGGATCAACACTCGGACGGTCGTACCTCGCCGGCTTGAATCGATTTCCAGCCGACCCCCGAGTTGTCTGGCTCGCTCGCTCATGCCCATAATGCCCACTCCAAGCTGTCCGCTATTCTGACTGCCCGAGTGGAGTGCCTTGGTGGGCATCCCCTGGCCTTTGTCCGTTACTTCTAATTTCACCCCAGTCGCGCGCCGTGAAAGCCGTATGCTGGCTGTCGGACTTTTGGAGTGACGGTGGACGTTTGTAAGGCTTTCCTGCACGACCCGAAAGAGGGTCGTCTCTACCTCTTGGGGCAGCCGGCCAAAATGGGGAGACACTTTGAGATCGACCTTGATTTCGCTTCGCTCGGCGAACCCCTTAACGTACCAAGCCAAGGCTGAAGGCAAGCCATCCTCATCAAGCAGTGGCGGGTGTAACAAGTAGGAGAGGGTACGCATCTCCTGCAAGCATTGCTCTGCCACCTCAAGACCTCCCGATAGAGCTTGGCGCGCTTTCGGATGAATCTTACCAGCCGACTTGTGTGCCACGGTGAGGTTCGTCACCAAACCGACGAGGTTCTGGCCTATGGCGTCGTGGAGTTCCCGGGCAATGCGCCGTCGCTCCTCATCCTGCAACTGCAGCAGACGTGTAGAAAGCCCGCGGAGGGCCTTTTCACCTTGCTTGCGTTCGGTGAGGTCTCTCATGACGGCCAACATGCAACTTGATCCCGTCTCATCAGCAATGTGGGCCGCATAAGACTCGACCCACCTCAGCGTACCTTTGAGCCCGACAATCTCGAATTCTAAATTGGCTTTGTTGCCGCTGCACACTCCCTGCAAGAAAGCTTTGAATGCCGCCCTGTGCTCAGGAACAATCAAGGGAAGGAATGACTTTCCACGAACTTCGGCAAAGCTCTCAGCCTCGATCATGGCCAGGCCCGCCGGGTTCATTTGAAGGAGGTCGCCGTTGGACGCGACTTTCGCCACACATTCCGGCTCGGTATCAACGATGGCACGCAAGTGACTTTCACTTTGCCGTAGCGCCTCCTCAGCCTCCTTGCGCTGGGTAATGTCGATGATGGTCCCTAGGATGAACGGTTGGCGGCCGGCCTCCCCTTCGATCAGATTCTCGTTAACCAGAACCCAAACCGAGCTGCCATCTTTTCGCTTAAGACGCAATTCTAAATTCGCCAGGGTCCTTTCTGCCCTGATGCGGGCCACGATGGCCTCCGGCTCGCGGGGATCAAAGTAAAGGTCCTGCACGGGATGAGCTAGAATCTCTTCACGAGAGGCATATCCGAAGACCTTGACGAAAGCTTCATTACAGTCCGTGATGCGGCGGTCCAGGGTAGTGCGGTATACCCCGGCAAGGTTTTTTTCAAAGAGCAGGCGATACTGCTCCTCGCTTCTCTCCAGAGCTTCCTTCCCTTGCATCCGCTCAAGCGCATAGAGGATGGCGCGGCAAAGCCACTGGCTATCCACCTTTCCTTTGATCAGGTAATCTTGTGCCCCTTCCCGGACTGCTTGAAGGCCCAACTCTTCATCAGTTAGACCAGTCAGCACGACAATAGGAGTGCGAGGGAATTGATGGTGTAACTTCACAAAAGTGCTGATGCCCTGGCTGTCGGGCAGCCCGAGATCCAATAACACCGCGTCGATTCCCCCCTTCGCCAGGCGCTCAAGCGCCGTCATCAAGCTCGGGGTATCCTGCAGGGCAGCCAACGGGGTCTTCGCTTCCTTCAACATTTCCCGGATCAGGCGGACATCTCCCGGATTGTCCTCCACCAGCAAGACCTTAATCGGCTCGGATGTCATGGCGTTTTTCCTCGCGGAAGTTTCACGATCGTCAGCCAAAAATCTTCAATCGACTTCACAACCTTGACAAACTGGTCCAGGTCGACCGGCTTTGTCACGTAACAATTGGCATACAGGCTGTAGCTCTTAGCGATGTCTTCTTCGGCCTTCGATGAGGTCAGTATCACGACCGGGATAAGCCTTAAGACAGGGTCGGCTTTGATTTCCGTCAGGACTTGCCTGCCATCCTTCTTGGGCAAGTTCAGATCGAGCAAAATGAGGTCTGGCCTGGTGGCGTGGGTGTATCTGCCAGTCCGGCGAAGCAGATCCAGTGCTTCAATGCCGTCGGCAGCGACGGTTAAGGTATTGCGAACCTTGGTTTCCTTCAGGATTTCCACCGTCAGGCGTACATCGGCAGGATTATCCTCGACGAGCAAAATTTCAATCGGCCTTCCAGTGGTCTCCATGGTTACCTCCTTAAAGACAATCCGATTGAATGGTCAAGCCGGCAATGTGAAGTAGAATGTTGACCCCTTTCCCGGTTGCGATTCAATCCAAATCTTCCCGCCGTGGCGCTCGACAATCTTTCTGCATATGGCTAAGCCGACCCCCGTGCCGGAATACTCGCTCTTGCCGTGCAGGCGCTGAAATATCAAGAAGACGCGCCCGAACTGCTCAGGGTCAATTCCGATGCCGTTGTCCCGCGCCGAGAAAAGCCATTCGTTCCCATTTCGTCGAGCTGAAACATGAACAACTGGCGGATCCGCGGCGCGAAACTTGATGCCGTTGCTCAGCAAGTTTTGAAACAGGCGGCTCAGTTGGTCCGTGTCGGCCATCACGGTCGGCAAGGGATCGTGGGTGACCGTGGCTCCATTTTCCTCAATCGCGCTACCCAGATTCGAGACAGCGTCCGCAAAGATCGCCTCGCAGTCGGTAGGTACAAATTCCGCCGCCCGCGAACCCAGACGTGCATACGCCAGCAAGTCGTTAATCAAGCGGTGCATTCGCGTTGAGCCATCGACGATATAGGCGATAAACTCATCGGCGTCGGAATCGAATTTTCCTCTATAGCGTTTTGCCAAAAGCTGCGTGAAACTCGTAATCATGCGCAGTGGCTCCTGGAGGTCGTGCGAGGCCACATATGCAAACTGTTCGAGGTCCGCATTGGATCGCTCCAATTCCTTCGCATGGAGTTGCAGCGCTCTGTCAATTGCCTTGCGCTCGCTGATGTCTTCTATGGCGAGGAGGATCATCGCCTGGCCCGTCTCGCGCTCGATTCGACGGGCATTGAGGATCATGAACCTCCGGCCGATGCCGGGGAAGTCGCACTCTACCTCGAAGTCTTCCGCCTGCCTGCCGACGGAACAAACCTCCGCCAGGAGAACACGAAGCCTGGGAATGTTCCAATGGCCATCCCCCAGTTCATAAATAGGTTTGTTCTCTGTCTCCTCCGGCTTAACCCGGAAGATCCGGTAAAAGGACCGATTGGCCATATTCACCCGCAGGGCGCCATCGAGAACCAGGATGGGTTCCCGTAACGTATCAAGGATGGTCTGTGCAAGGATCGGGGGTGCCCCTGAAGGCATCACGGCATGCTCCCGCGCGCGTTTAGTGACATCAACCATCTTGCAAAAGTCTCGCTTCCTTACGACCAGGATTGGTGACGCCTAGAACACACCACGCAGCTAAAATAGCACACCCGGACTCTGTAAGAAACCGAGTGTGCAGGATTCTGAAATACCGCGTAGCGGCGCCGAGCGTGACGCACCTTTTGACGACAGACAAGCTCCAGTACGTATCAATCCACTGCCATTTGTCTCTACTGTAGATTCTGTAGAGACACCTAGAGGTTCAGGCGCTCAACCTACTGTCGAATACTCAATCTGCAGAATTGTGCCTGTTCTTCCTGGAAGGTATGCTTGCTTCTGCAGCAGGAGTGTCGCCTGTCGGGAAAGATCCTGACTGTCGATGACGGAGCATTGGGGGGATAAGTCTGAGGAAGCAGCCCATTCGCACCGTGAAACTGCCTTGGAGCGAGTCTGAGGCGCAAGGCGGTGTCAGGACGGCGCCAACAACTGCTTTCTTTTCATCGCACCGGCTTGCTTTCAGCAAGGAGAGGGAGGTGGTGTTTGCGTGTAGTATGTCTATTCGGCTCAAGCCGAATAGCGTCACAGAATTCATTCAGACGCTTCAGAACGAAATTGACCCGCTGCTTCGAAAAGAGCAAGGCTTTCGGGGCCACATCGCATTCGTTGTTCCACATGGAACTAAAGCAGTCGCAATCAGTTTCTGGGATAGAATACATAGCCGGATCAGCCATATCGACGCAAGATGCAAAGTGCTGGTGACCCTGGCAAAAGTAGTCAGGGGCCCTCCTGACGTTAGGGTGTGTGAGATTTCCAACTTGACGTCCGACAACGGCCAATTGCTTCACTCCTTCGTCCACATGGTCGAAGGAGCTCCTCAGATTCAAATATATGAGGTTTCCAGGTCGATCTTTCGAGCCATTACTGCTGAGCGGCTGGCGAGTGACTATCAGAGGGAAGTTTCGTAAACAATTGGACTGCATTGGGGCGAGCCCAGCCCGCGAGGTGGTGTCAGGACCTCGCCAGAAGCCAATTAGTGTTGAGGATACGGCTCGCCGTCAGCAAGCAGAGGGAGGTCGTTATGGCGCGTAATAAAAGCCAGCCTGGGGTTATTACGGCAGGTCAGAAAACCCAGCCTATCGATTGGGAAGCCCTCCTCGCTGGAGTCCCCGGCGGGAAGACCGTTATAGAATACACCGCGAACCGCATCATCTACCGGCAAGGAGAACCTGCGGATTCCATCTTCTACCTCCGGCGAGGCAAGGTGAAGCTCACGGTGACCTCCGAGCAAGGCAAGGAAGCGATCGTCTGCATTCTGGACGCCGGTGAGTTCCTCGGCGAGGGATGCCTGGCAGGTCAACTGCTGCGCGTGTCAACGGCTGTCGCGATGACCGATTGCACTTTTGCCAGGATTGAGAAGTCGGTGATGGCGCGCATGCTCCACCAGCAGCACGAGATTTCGGAATTGTTCGTCACGCACCTGCTTTCACGCAACATCCGATATGAAGAGGATCTCGTCGACCAGCTTTTCAACTCCAGCGAGAAGCGCCTGGCTCGGATTCTCCTGCTGCTGGCTCATTTTGGCAAGGAAGGTCGATCCGAGAGTGTCCTTCCCAGAGTCAATCAGGAACACTTGGCGCAAATGGTGGGCACCACCCGGTCGCGGGTCAGTCATTTCATGAACAAGTTCAGGAAGCTCGGCTTTGTCGATTACGACGGCCCCATGGGCGGACTGATGGTCCATAGTGGCCTCCTCAGCGTGGTCCTGCACGAGAAATAGGTGACCCAAGCGGCCCGCGAATCTCATGCTGAGCGAAGCGAAGCATACGGTTGAGTACTTTTCAGAGGGAGATTCAGCGCTCAGAGCAGCTGACTTTATGTGGCACTTTCCTGCGTTACGCGACCCCGGCATCTATCTCCAACCCTCGGTAATTCCGACTGGCCGCCCGCTGTAGTTTCCCCTTATTAACTGGGATGAGCAATTTTGACCAAAGGTGTGGTCAGTACTGAACTGACGCGCGAATTCCCCTAAAGGTATAAGGATGGTAGAGGGATAGGGTCGCCCTTCGTAAGGAGTTGGAGGTTGTTATGACAAATAAGAAAAGTCAGCCAGTCGATTGGGAAGCCTTCCTCGCTGGATTCGCCGGCGGGAAAACCGACGCTGAATACGGCGCGAACCGCAACATCTTCTGCCAAGGACAACCTGCGGATTCCGTGTTCTACATCCGGCAAGGCAAGGTGAAGCTCGCGGTGACCTCCGAGCAAGGCAAGGAAGCGATCGTCGCCGTTCTGGGCGCCGGTGACTTCTTCGGCGAGGGATGCCTGGCAGGTCAGCCGTTGCGCATCGCAACGGCTACCACGATGGCCGATTGCAGTCTGGTCAGGATTGCGAAGCCGCTGATGACGCGCATGCTGCACGAGCAGCACGACATCTCGGAACTGTTCGTCACGCACCTGCTTTCACGCAACATCCGATTCGAAGGGGATCTCGTCGATCAGCTTTTCAACTCCAGCGAGAAGCGTCTGGCCCGGATTCTCTTACTGCTGGCTCATTTTGGCAAGGAAGGCAGATCCGAAGCTGTCGTTCCCAGAATCAATCAGGAAAACCTGGCGCAAATGGTGGGCACCACCCGGTCGCGGGTCAATCATTTCATGAATAAGTTCAAGAAGCTCGGCTTTATCGATTATAGCGGCGGCTTGACGACGGTCCATAGTGGCCTTCTTACCGTGGTCCTGGGACGACTAGTCTCGATGTCGAACCCTCGGTAATTTTCACCGCTCCCAGACTGTAGTTCCCCCTCATTAATTGGGATGAGCAATTTTGACCGAACGTGTGAACAGTACGGGGCTTCGGGGGCCAATTCCTCGACCCGGCCGAGCCGACCAGGCTGCGCTACTTCCCTTTTGACGGCGCGCTGTATTCTTCTCCGCCGTCGTCAGGCCACGCCCAATTCCATCCGCCCTGCATCTCCGGGATTTGCTACACTCGCCGATGGATGTCGCGGAGCTGAGACATTCTGCACGTGTGACGATTCACCGTTGCGTCGCCGAGCGGATATCTGTCCAAAGGTTGAATGACGATGACGCCGCCTGCAGCCAACAAGCCTAATGGTCTCACCATCATCGGCCTTTTGCGGCCCCGCTGGAAAGCCCTATCGCTGGCCTTACTGGCGGTTTTGGGTGAAGCGGGAACCGACGTGCTTCAACCCTGGCCCCTAAAAATCGTTCTCGATTACCTGCTCCAGTCCAAACAGCCGCCCGCCTGGCTGGCCTTGCCCCTCCGCTGGATCGGGCACGAAAAACTCGCCGTCCTCAACTTTGCGGTGCTGGCAGTGGCGGTCATCGCCATCGTTGGCGCAATCAGTTCCTACCTGGAAAGCTATCTCACCACCAGCGTCGGCCAATCGGTCATGCACGATCTGCGGCGCACGCTCTATCACCACATTCACCGCCTGTCACTGGCCGAGCACGACGAGAAAAGGACCGGCGACCTTATCGGCCGGGTGACCACCGACATCGAAGCCATTCAGGCGTTCATCACCACGGCGCTGCTGGGCATTTTGAGCAGCGTCCTCACCCTGGTGGGCATCATCGGAATCATGCTTTACCTCAACTGGCGTTTCACCCTCATCTCGCTCGCCGTTGCGCCCGTCCTGTTCCTGGTGGTTTACATCTTCACCCGGCGCATCAAAAAAGCCTCGCGCGCCGTGAGAAAAAAAGAGAGCGAACTGCTTTCGATTGTTCAGGAGGTTTTTTCCTCGATCCGCGTCGTCAAGGCTTTCGCCCGCGAAGACTACGAAGAGCGCCGCTTCGAGCGCCAGAGCCTGGAAAATGTCGAAATCGCCCTGCTGGCGCGCAACCTCAAGGGGATGCTCGCGCCGATCGTCGATATTATCGTCGCGACAGGAACCTGCGTGATGCTCGGCTATGGCGCACGTTTGGTGCTGGCGGGCCGGCTCACGCCGGGGGGTCTAGTCCTCTTTTTGTTTTACCTGGGCATGATGTATAAGCCCATGCGCGATCTCTCCAAGATGACCGACACGGTCTCCAAGGCCGAGGTAGGGTTTGACCGGATTCGCGAAGTTTTGGAGACCGAGAGCGGGATGCGTGACCTGCCGGGCGCGCGCCGCGCCGCGCGATTCAAGGGCAAAATTGGATTTGATAAAGTCTCGTTTGGGTACAACCCAGACCAATTGATCCTGAAAGATATGAGCTTCGAGATCGAGCCGGGCCAAGTGGCGGCATTCGTCGGCCCGACGGGGGGCGGCAAGACGACCATCATCAGCCTGGTTGCGCGCTTCTACGATCCCCTCTCCGGGGAAGTCAAGATCGACGGGGCAAATATACGCAACTACACGATGAAATCGCTTCGCCAGCAGATTAGTTTTGTTTTGCAGGAGACGCTTTTGTTCCGCGCACCGATCTGGCAGAACATCGCCTATGGCCGCCCGGAAGCCAACCGCAAGGAGATTATCCGCGCCGCAAAACTGGCCAACGCCCACGAGTTCATCGACGAGATGCCCGAAGGCTACGACACGATGGTCGGCGAACGTGGCGTGACGCTTTCCGGGGGCCAGCGCCAACGCATCGCCATCGCGCGGGCCGTTATCCGCAATACTCCCATTCTCGTTCTGGACGAGCCCACATCAGGACTGGATGCAGCGTCCGAGCAAGCCGTATTCGAAGCCCTGGACCGTTTGATGGAAGGGAAAACTTGCATCGTCATCGCCCACCACCTGGGGACGATCCGGCGCGCCAATATCATTTTTGTGGTGAAAGATAATGCTCTCGTCGAGCGTGGCACCCACGACGAACTGCTGGCGGCAGGCGGCCTCTATTCGGAGCTTTACGACATCCAGTTTCGCAAGGAAGATCCCCAAGCGGCGGACACGCCAAAAAGTTAGCCGGCAACACCGACGATAACCTGTTCAGTCCGGACCGAAAAGAAGACTGCGTGCGGCGATGGCGGCTAGATCCCGCCAGAGCATTGAGGGAATGTTGCCCGTAAGGGTTTTTCGCTGGTTTTTCCGCCCTGGATAGGGGACGACACCAGAAGGTGAAAGGTCATAAGGACGGAGGGCACCTACTGTGCCCAAGACATAGAATTCACGCTGCAGCGGGCGGGTCGGCTATAGCTTCTTCAGCGCCTCGATGCGTTGCATCACGACCCTAGTATAGCCCTCAACCTCGGCGGGCGAGAAGCCCGCGGCGCGAAAGCAGTCGCCGATCTGTTCAGCGGAAAACTGGCCGAGCCGGTTGCCGATCCAGCGTGCGTCTGCGATTGGAATGTTCTTGCCCACACTACCTATCTTCGTATCAAAGACGAAGTCCACGGATTCGGGCGTGACCTTTTGGATAAACTTGCTTTCCGCGTAGTCCTTCATCACGCTTTTGCTGCGGCCGAAGCGATTGCCGGTGCGCCCGAGACTGGCGCCCAGGTCGGCCACCTCATAACGGGGTTCGCCGCCCTCTTCGAGAACCTCGTTGTTGATTTCCTTCAAGTCCCAATTGTTGATGAGCGCCATCATCACTCGAAGGCCGTTGAATTCGCGCGTGCCGGCAAAGGGGTTTTGGCTCCAGCTCCAGTTCTTCAATACCTTTCCGACACCGTGGCGCTCCAAACGCACCTCGCGGACAAGGCCACCGTCTGAGACGTACTTCTGACCGCGCGAGAGCCCTTTCATTCCTTGCACGCGGATTTGCGGCCGGTAATAGTCCTCGTCGGCAAAGTAACCCGCCGCCCACACGAGACGCGTTGCAGCAGTTTCCGACTTCACCTCGGGGCCGAGTTTCACCTTCCACTTGGTGCCGTTTTCATCTTCGACATCAAACTTGGGAGCAGTTCCGCTCTTGGATTCCTCGATGAATTTAAAGTTGGTCCCCGGCTGGTGTTCTTTCCCTCCCGGCCCGTCCAGGAGGTCCAGCGTCGCAACGTCGCCTCGGTCCTGCCATAGCGCGGCAGTGGTCCCTGCCTGCTGAGCGATGGCGGGTAGCGTCAGAAAAAGAACAACAAGGCTGGAGAAGATTCTGCTGTAAACTCGCATGGGGCCCTCCTCAAAAGAGCGCAGTGCAATTCCTTAGTTTGCCGCACAGCCGTCCCGAGCGGCAATCAAGTGTATCCCGCAGCGAGACAGGGCAAAGCCCTGCGCCATTGTCCTGGCTGCCGGCGCGAAGCACACTTCTTATACCCTGGGGTAATTCGCGTGTCAGTTCAGTAGGGCTCACACGTCTGGTCAAAATTGCTCATGCCAGATGAAGAGGGGAACTACCGCGTAAGGGCGAGTCGATATTACCGACGGGTCGACATCGAGGCTAGTCGTGCAGGACGACGCTGAGGAGGCCATTATAAACCATCAACCCGCCGCTGTAATCGACAAAGCCCAGCTCCTTGAACTTCTTCATGAAATGACTGATCCGCAACCGGGTTGTGCCGACCATTTGTGCCAGATCTTCCTGCTTGATTCTGGAAAGGACAATCTCGGCTCTGCTTTCCTTGCCAAAATGAGCCAGCAGGAACAGAATCCGGGCCAGAGGCTTCTCGCTGGAATTGAAAAAGCTGACCGACTAGATCCTGCCCCATGCTTTCGACGCATGCCCTGGCCCGTTCCATATACTCTCGCTTGACTTGCAACTTCAAAGATCTTAACCTCTGTCGCAGGGGAGGAGTGCGGTTCTGATTGGCTTGGCCGTGCCTGGCGGCCAGGGAACCCTTTCAGCGCGCGCCGAGACTCCGCCACGCCTTTCGGTTCCCAAAACTCGGCCTGACCACCTGGTGAAGCACCCGTGAAACTGTTAATCCAACCTGACGACGGACCCGAGGCGCTGCTTTCGGGAATCCGAAACGCCAAGAAGAGCATCGAGATCGTAATCTTCCGTTTCGACCGCGCCGAGATTGAGGCGGGGCTGAAGGCTGCGGTCGGCCGCGGCGTTTCGGTGAGCGCGTTGATTGCCTACACCAACCGGGGCGGCGAGATAAACCTGCGTAAGCTCGAGATGCGTCTGCTCGCAGTGGGCGTCGCCGTTTCGCGGACCGCCGACGATCTGGTGCGCTATCACGACAAACTGCTGATTATTGACCG
>Ga0031655_10000232_pt1 | contig 34606 bp, 78 predicted proteins | sample FrelakmetHBP12HB_FD_55187 | JGI IMG/M metagenome (GOLD analysis project Ga0031655, IMG submission 55187) | Freshwater lake sediment microbial communities from the University of Notre Dame, USA, for methane emissions studies -HBP12 HB | ecosystem: Environmental > Aquatic > Freshwater > Lake >... | reverse complement strand
CCGGAGGACGTTTGCAACTATTATATGCAGCCGGTGTTCGATTATCTGTGGGACAACCTGGTCGAGGCCCGCGAGAGCAAGACCCTCGAGGATTGGTTCACCAAGTTCGACTCCAAGGGGCTGGACTACATGGTCAATCAGCATATGATTTCGAAAGAGGATGCCGAGGACATAGTCGCGGGCCGAAAATCGTACAGCGTCAGCCCAATCGAGGAGCTTTTCCGTGTCGGTACCATACTTGATGACAGGGAGACGCGATGCGGCATCGACGACAGGAAGGTCACATCGCAGTTCATCTGCAAGCGGTCTCTCCGCGAGCAGCGTCTCGATGTCGGCAAATTCCAAGTGCTCGTCCTGCGCAAGGGCGGGCGGTATGCCTATCCAGCGGTCCCCAAGAAAATCCCCTATCCTCATGGACTGTTAGAAGAGCGCAGATGGCGGAGGGATGAAGTATGAGCGGAAAAGAGAAAATCCCCCCTGAAGTCGCCGAGCAGCTCAAAAAGTTCGACAAGAACGGTGTCGAGAGCGTTGATGCTCTCATCAATTATGCCAAGCATGTCGAGCACAGGAACGAGGAGCTCTTCGAGTGCATGAACAAGCTGAAAGAGGACATGAACCGGTATATCGCGGGACTCGTGAAAATCCGCGATGCCTGCAGAGGCTGCCCGGCCTACTATATGGCCACGGAAGCGCTCGACGGGGCGGGCGGCGATGATGGCGGCGGTGGCGCTGGTGAAGGAGGGTTGTAAATGGTCAAGGGTAAATCTATGGAGAAGCCGTTCTCCAAGGCTCACTGTCAAATCGTGGTGGATACCATCAGAGAGATGGAACGGATGATTGGCCGTGTCTGCCAGATGCGTGGCAAATGTTCGACCTGCCAAGGCAGTGGGACCGTGATTGGTCTGACGGTATGTGGCGGAGATGCGGCGTGTCCCGAGTGCAAAGGCTCAGGAAAGGTCAAGTGCAAGAAACTGCCGAAGGGCGTCCTGGATGAGCGGCAGCGCGAGGCGTTCCACAATGGGGTCAACGGCGTGCTTCAGAAGGGTGCCGAGCAGCTCGAACAGTTATACAGGAGAGGCGTGAAAGACCCCAACAAGTATGACTGGGAGGCTCGCACTATCATGTGGCGCGGCATGCTGGCGCTCGCATGGTCGTCCTGGGTCAGCGAGGCTAAATCCAGGGACGGTGCTCGAAAGGAGTTCTCGCGGAATTCCTGGGCCGATAATCACAACAAGTTGCTGAAGTGGACCACGCAATACCTGGCTATCGGCGAGTCTCAGGTATGGCCAATCATGTGTGAACGCGGGAATAGAATCCTCGACCGTCCGCGTATCGTGGACTATGAGGCGTTGAGCGATGAGGAGTAAATGATATGCCTGAAATATCCCTCGACTTCGACCTCGAGAATATCGGGGCGTTCAAGCCCGCCCTCGAAGAGCTCAATCATCTGTATCCCGGATGCGTGCTCGTCCGGAAGAGCTCCTCTGACAAGGGCTGGCATATCTGGGTCAAGGGTGTCGAGCTCGATTCGGCGAAGGAGCTTCAGGTCCGCAAGTCCTTCGGGGACTGCGCGGGCCGTCTTGCCGGCGATGGCACGCGGATTGCCGGCGGGCTTGTCACATCAAGGTTGTTCACGGTCAAGGGTATGATATTCAATGGTCAAAAGGTGGTCCGCAAGGCAGGCGAGTGGCTCACCTTCGAAGAGTGGAGGAATAGGTATGGCAAAGAAAGCGGAGAGCAAGTCGGAGAAGAAGCGCGTCCAGCGCAAGCGTAACCCGGTCCAGGTCGTCCGTATCGGCGAACCGGGCAGGTCCAGCGCGGGCCGTATCGAGGTCAAAATAGGGCCGGATGTCAAGCTGGTCGTGGAGGAGAGCGCAATCCGCGAGACCGTTGGACAAATCAAAGAGGTCTTCAATGTCATAGCGAACCGGCTGCGCCCGATGGACGATGACCAGTTCAAGGATTTCCTCAAGAAGAAGGAGACCGAAAAAGTGAAAGAGAACGACGGAAAGGAGAAGACCGGGAATGACGGAAAGAACGGGGACAAAGCTTGAGGACTGGCGGGCGGCGGGAAAAATATCCGCCGAGGCGCTGGTATACGCGGCTGGCATAATCGCTCCCGGGGCCAGCGTCTTGGATGTAGCCGAGAGGACCGAGGAATTCGTCTATAGCCGGGGCGCTGATATGGCCTTTCCGCTTGTCGTGTCCATAAACAACGTGGCCTGTCATTACACCCCCGGAGCCGGCTGTGAACTGCGTTTTGAGAAAGGCGACCTCGTCAAGCTCGATACTGGTGCATGTATAGATGGCTGTGTCGGCGACAATGCCGTGACGATAGAGGTCGGGAACACGAGCCTGCATACCGAACTTATCAAAGCATCCAGGGAAGCTCTCGAGGCCGGTCTCGAAATCATCGGGCCCGGGGTCTCAATCCTGGCCCCCGCGAAGACGATGAACGAAATCATAACATCGCACGGTTTCAAGACGGTCGCGAACCTCACCGGTCATTTCGTCGAGCGGAACCGGGTACACACGAAACCCTTTATTCCGAGCGTTCTGAACGACTGGTTCATCAAGAACTGTGATTACACTTTCGCAGAAGGACAGTTCGCAACGCTCGAGCCTTTTGCGAGCACCGGTGACGGGATGATAGTCGACGGTATCGATGGGAATCTTTTCGAACTGTTGAAGAGAGCGAACCCCGCCGAGGAACGTCTTCGAAAGGTCGAAGATTACGTGTATACGAAGTTCGGAAAGAGTGGTCTGTTCACCGATAGATGGTGCCGAGGCGATTTCAAGGACCCGGGAAAGCTCCTTAGGGTTCTCCATGAAAAAGGCTCGGTGCACGCGTATCCGGCCTCCGTGGAGAGGAGCAAGGACGCCCGGGTGAGCCAGGCAGAGGTCATGTTCATTGTCACATCCGATGGATGTGAGATTTTGACTAAAGTGTAAGAGGGATGGAAATGACGGTAAAGACGGAGACAGTAAATGATGATGGACTGGAGACCGCGTTCCTTCTGGTGAGCGTTCCAGAGATGGTCGAGCGTGAGCTTGTGGAAGAGATGCGGAAGCTGCCCGAGGTGGCCGAGGCCTACGTGACCCTCGGCGGATGGAACGTGTTCCTCAAAATCAAGGTGAAGGACCGCCGTGATATCGCCGGGTTCGTTCTTGCTCATTTGAAGGGAAAAGCAATAGAGACCCGGACACTTTTCTCGCTCGCGCGCAAGGATACTCCGCGGTAGGTGGTATGATGGCCGAGGATGAAATCAAAAAGCCGGATAAGAAATGCAAATGTTATCCGAATGAGAAATGGGGGCCGCTGTATCGCGGCGGAGATGGTCCGTATGAGGTCGGCCATCCGTTGGATGGGCCGCGCAATGGCAAGGGTCAGATTTCAGATTATATAACCTATCATTCGCAGGCAACCCTTCCGTTCTGGGATTGGATTGAGGAAGAAGATGGTACTTGGTGCTGGCTGGGTCGCGGACAGCACGGCAGGGCCGGCGAAGGTCCCGCCACACCGATGGGTTATCCCAGGCCTGCAAAGAAAGACGTTCCCCTTTGATTGCTGTTTAAAAGCCTTTATATATTTTCTCTTTTGATATAGTATCGGTGCTATATATGCCAGATGGTTATCCAGAAATCCCTCCGGAAATCGAACCCTTCCTCAAGTATTCACGACAGGTAGCCATGGCCATCGTCAAAAATCAGAGCATGGTCAAGCTTATGAAGGGGATTTTTCGCAAAGAGGCCGCCCAGCATCCGGAAGTCCTCGTGACCCTGAAGGCACTGACCTTCGATACCATCGCTGATGCCCTCCGCCCCTATCTATGTCACCCCGAATATGGTATGCCAGTGAAGGTCGTTATCGATGGAGGGCGCGAGTGGGTGGATTGGCATCTCCGCGAGCTCAAGGGGGAGTTCCTGTGACCATCCGAGCAAGAATCCTGAAAGCCTCCAACCCTCTCTACAGTGAGGTCTTTGATTTCGATAATATCGCAATCATGTTCGATTACATGCGCAATAATTATGTGGAATGGATTCTCACGTTCAATGAAGATAGTAATGATTGTAATATTAATCTCACAATATACGATAGTACAGTAGAGGATTAAGTAGGAGAGTGTGAACATGGCAAAGTGTCCGAAATGCAGGCGAAATTACATGGTAGATGCAGAGGGGGAATATTGTGTCGAGTGCAACCCAAGGCAAGCGAGACCTAACAAGGTCGAGGTTGCGACTGAAGCAGCAGCTTCAGTTGTAACGGATGTCAAGCAGGTCCCGGCCAAGCCGGCCCCCGAAGTACCACCCAGCAGGGTGACCATAACTTTCAAAGAGGTCCCACCGAAACCGGAAACCCCGAAGCAGACTGGAGCGGCCAAGCGGGCGTCCAAGAAGGCCGAGGAGGAGTTCATGCCTCTATACTACAGGATTGGCGACCTGGATGTCATCGATATCCTGCGGACCAAGCTCCCGCGCGAAGAGTATATCGGTTTCCTGCGCGGCAAAATCATTGCCTGCGTGCTCAGGGCCGGGTTCAAGACCCCGGGTGTCGAGGTCATCGATTACAAGAAGGCTCACTGGTATCTCGAGAACCTCGTGAAGTTCCTCGAGGCCGAAGGCGGCGAGGAAAGCGGGGGAAAATGAGATGCCACTGACCGGTCATCCCCCCGAGAAGAGGACCCGGGTCGCCTGGGCCATGGCCCTGGTCATGGGGATTGTTCTCCTCGGCGTGAGCATGTATATTGAGCTCTATGGCGGGGCCCTCGACAATGTTGCCTGGAATAATTTCGCGCATCCATCGTATCAAGCGCTCTCCTGGGGCGGAGGCGGGTTCGCGCTGGTCCTGCTATCCGTGTTCTTGCGGTTCTGCGATGAGATGGTATAGACATGATTTGCCCTCACTGCGGATGGTTGATACCAGGCTGGCTGGGGTGTTACCTCAAGTGCCCTCACTGTCACCGGAGGCCCTAGATGTTCAAGGTCGCTAATTTCCAGCTCACCAATACCTGCAATATGCGGTGCGGCAGCTGCAACAGTTTCAACGAGAAGCATTCTCATTTCGACTTCCGCACCTTCGACCAGCGAGCGGAGGAATGGAAAAAGGCGGGCGTAAAAATCCTGTCCCTGACCGGCGGCGAGCCGACCCTTTACAAGCATATTGTCGACCTGGCGGAGGCCGCCAAGGACAAGGGTTTTATCGTCCATCTCGCCACCAATGGCAGCAATCCGGACAAGGTCGAGGAGCTTTTGCCCTATCTTTCCGCGATGATTGTCAGCCTGGACAGCTCTGACCCCGAGGTGCACAACAAACACCGCGGCCGGCCCGTCTTCGACTCGGCGGTCGATACGCTCAAGCGCTGCCGCGGCAAGGTCAAAATCCTGACCGCCAACGCGCTAATCACGGTCGACCCGAAGCACCTTCTTCGAAATGTCGACTGGGTGAACGATGAGCTCGGCATACCGCTTTCTCTGTGCTACCCTGGCTCCGGCACCTATGTCTACGGTGAGCATCAGTTCGATATGGCCGAGGTTGCCAGGTCTTTCAGAAGGGCGGCCCTGCACTACGATGATTATGTGTGGGGCAACACCAAGCGGTTCTACGAGGAAGCGGCCGGAACGCTCCCCCGCTCTTCCTGCAAGGCCGGCAAATCGGCCTGCTATATAAATACCAAGGGCGAGCTCATGGATTGTTTCATGAAAAGGAAGCGTCCCGAGGGCTGCAACGAGTGCATGATTCAATGCTTCCGCGAGCCTTCGATTAGCGATACCTATCACCAGGCGGCGCTGCTCTGGCGGATTTACCGGTATACCCACAAGCGGAGATAGGTTCGATGGGATATAATACAATCATCACGGATGACTACGAGTATCCATTGACCCGTGCATACATGGTGGACATGAGCAAGCGCTATGTCCGTATGCTCTTCAGCGTTCTCCGTCGTCCCGATGAACAGAATCTCTCTTTCGACCAGCTTGCCCGCTGGTACGATGTTCCCAATCATCGGCTCGGCAAGGGCCGCCTCCAGCGCGCGAAAATCAAGCTTGTCGTCCTCTGGAACGTTATCTCCGCCGCATCGGTGTGTCTCGTGGTCGCCCGCAGGGTCCGCATCCCGATTAGGTGGGCGCTGAAGATGGACATCCTGGCCTCCGATTTGTGGGTCGACGAGCTGACGAACCGGCACCTCCTGCATGCCGAGAAGGTCGAGGAGTTCATGTGCCGCGAGGATATCCTGAGCATACCGATTGTCGTGTCCGATGATGAGGGCACGCTTTTCATCCAGGACGGGAATCATCGTCACGGCGCGAGAAAGAAACGCGGTTTCAGGAAAATCAGGGGGATTCTGCTATGACCGAGTTCCATATTTTGAACCGTAGCCAGTTCAAGCCCGAGGAAATCTCGGAGGTAGCGAGGTTTGTCTGTCCGCGAGGGGTGGACTATTTCAATATTTCCGCAGTGAGCTTTTCTACTTTCAAGGAGTATTCGGCGAGCAAGATGCACGGCCGTGGTATCGTTTCGGGAATATGCGGCGGAGCGGCCACCGACGAGGTCGGCCCGGCCGGCCGTATATATGTTGCAGTGCACCGGTCGAAGACCTTTCCAAAGGATTTTAGAGGGCAGGGCGCGAGCGTTCGGTTCGCAGACCCCGCCGAGGTGCTTGTGTTCGTCCTGGCGCACGAGCTGCGGCATCTATGGCAGCGCGGAAGATGGAATTTGACAAAACATAGCAAGAGAGCGTGCGAGGTCGATGCGAACCGGTACGCGACCAAGCAGTTGAAAAGGTGGCGGTTATATGAGCGGTGAACGGCGGTTATTCTCGGATTGGAAGAATGTTCGTGACCTGGTCGTGCTTCGTGGTCTCGGCTACGAGCAGTGCGAGATTGCCAGGAAGATTGGATGCACGCAATCGACGGTGTCGTATCAGTTGAAGCTGCTCCGTAGCGAGGCTGAGAAACACGGCCAGGAGGCGTTGTGGCGCCGGATTTTCCCGCTCACCGTCGAAGTTAAAGAACTTCGATGAGTTTGCTGTTTGGCATTCTTTGCTGTTTCCCGCATAATCTCTATATAGCTATGCATTCATATATTATACGGTGGATGGGATGGGCAAACGCAAGTCTAAAAAAGCGTGTTCCCTGTGCGGCAAGTCGGGAAACATAAAGGGAGACAGCGGAACGCTCTACTGCCAGTCGTGCATCGACGAGGTCAACGATGCGATGGCGAGCGGTATCCTGGACCTCTATTGTCTCGTGGACATGCTGAGGGTGCCCGACCGTGTCGCCGATATCCATACGGGCATGAACCTGGTCCTGCTTGCCATGGCCGATGCTACCGTTGCTCAGGGCAAGGAAGACCCGAAGAAGGTCATGCAGAGGGTCGAGGATATCCCGAAGGACGCTATCAGAGTGGCCGAGGCCGCGCACCATGCGATTTGGGGCACGAAGGCCAAGCTGAGGACCCACGCTCCTGCGGCCGTCATGATGGCCTTGATTTCCCTTCTCGCCGAGCTCATGGAGAAGGATTTCCCTTTCGACGTCCTCAAGCTTGTCATTTCGCAGAACAAGGATAAAATCGAGCCTGTCGCCAAGAGAATGCTCGGCGATTCGGCTCCTCCGGGCTTCGGGGGCAAGGACAAGCCAAAGGAGCATGTTCCGGGGTATATGTAGATTTTTGCTGGCTCGCAAATTTCAATTTGCGGGCCGGTTCCGAAGGTGAACCTTCGAAACCTGCTGAATGATAATCTATTAATACTATAACATCGTAATCCCCCAGCATGAGCGAAAACGAACCGGTCATGTATGTCATCGTGAACCGGGAGCTGAAGATGTCTCCTGGTAAACTGGCAGCACAGGTTGCACACTCGACATGCAAAGCCAGTCATCGAGCAGAGACCGCCGAGAGAACGACTAACGAATATGTCTGTTGGCAAGAATGGTGGAACGGGTCGTATACTAAAATCATTCTCAAGGCAAGCGAGTTCGAACTCAAACAGATAATGGAAAAATATCATGTGCTATGTGTATTTACCCGGGATGAGGGAAGGACCGAAATTCCCAAAGGCTCTCTTACTACCGTCGCATTCATGCCCATGAGGAGAGGTGATGTACCTGAAGAGCTCAAGGGTCTCAAACTTCTCTAAAAAGGGAATAGACCAGAAGTATGTTATCCGACTTTACAAAGGCGGCCACACCGCGGGAGAAATCGCCCGGAGACTTGGTGTTACAGACAGTTCTATATACTATATACTCGCGAGATTTGGTGTTCCGCGGAGGACGCGGGACGTATACGATGAGAAAACAAGAGATAGGATTGTAAGTCTCTACAGGGAAGGGAAATCTGCGTATAGAATATTCAGAGAGGTCGGAGGCTCCGTTGCGTCCGTATATAGAACGCTGATGAAGCGTGGTATTCCGAGAAAGGATGCTCGTTCCAAGTATATTTCGAAGGAAGATATATTTCACTATTACAACGATGAGAATATGACACAGGAAGAGGTTGGAGGACTGTTCGGTGTTCCTTACTATCAGGTGTATCGTCTTATGAAAAAGTACGATATTCCCGCGAGGAAGACAATAGGAGAGGACCATCCTGGATGGAAGGGTGGACGACACGTGCAATCCGGTGGGCGGGTGTATATAAGAAATAAGACTCATCCGAATGCAACCGGTATAGGATATGTCTTCGAGCATATATTGGTCATGGAGAAGAAAATAGGTCGTTATTTAACCGACGGAGAAGTAATTCATCACATCGACCTTAATCCGGCTAACAACAATATTGACAACTTATATCTATGTAGGAATATGAGAGAGCACGGAAGCATTCATAAAACACTCTATAAATGCATCCGCGAAACGAATGTAGTTAAGACTCTTATGAACGAAGGCCGAATCATCTTCAAGAACGGTGTATACGAAGTTGTGCCGAAGATAGAGGACTCTGTATGACCGAATACCAGCCCCGCAAGGATGCTCTCGACAAGGAGCATTTCATCGCCCGTGTCAGGCACATCGCCTGGGTCGGGTTCCAGCTCGGCGCGGACCAGCCTTTCACTCGGCAGCCGACCGACGACCAGCTGGATTCGCTGTTGGATGGCATCAAGTTCGCTCTCGACCATCCGAACATGACCCCCGAGGAGAACCACGAGAACTGGCTCGCCAAGAAGAAATCCCAGGGCTGGGTCTATGGCCCTGTCAAGGACCCCGTGAAGAAGACGCACCCCGATATGGTCCCCTACGCGGAGCTGCCGACCGTCGAGAAGCGCAAGGATGTCATCGACCGCATGGGCCACGAGCTCGCGTTGGAGCTGTGGGACTCTCTCTTCGAAGAGAAGACCCGCAAGACCGTCAATAGGGATGCCATAGATATGCTGAGGCACATATCCAGGGAAAGGAAGGTCGATTGAAATGTCCACTCGCCGTTTCGTCACGAAAGCGGTGTACCTGGAAAAGCAGTGGTACATATTCGATAACGAGCACTCCGGGTGGGTCAAGGAGCACTACAATCCCGTTCACTTCGAGCACAGGAAGGATGCGCTCGAGCTGGCTGGCAAGCTGAATCGCGGCGAGAGGACTGTCAACTGCTACGAGAATCTGGAGCAATGATATCATGTCTAAGGAAAAAATGGATGAACTGCTTGTAAGAATCGCTCATGTAACGGACGTACTTGGCAATATTCACCACCTCGTCGGGTGGATAAGTTGTGTCGATGACTCTGAAGAAGGTGAACCTTGTACCATTGCGTTTAGTTGGCCTCCGGGAGACAGCAAGGATATACCGCCTCGGGTCACTTTTTTGTGGCAGAACGTTATCTCCGTGGTCAGGGAGAGGGTGCCCGTGGCCAAGGTCCTCGCCGAGTATATCGGATGGCCCGACTGCATATCCAGCCTCGCGCCCAGGGTCTACGTAGGCAATTTCAAAGTCCCGCCGGGAAAATACGAGATGAAGGAGGATTGATTGGTGGCTCGTCGCGTCGTCGTCGTCTACAAGTCCGATAACGGTGATATCGGCAAAGCTCTTGTCGAGCTCCAGAAACAGCTGAAGGGCTGCGATATCGCCGCTTTCATTCCCCGCGAGAAGCTCGTCGAGAAGGACACCCGCAACGCTGTAGTGATTATCGCCGGCGGAGACGGCACCCTCCTCGGCGCCTCTCACCGTATCCTTGACGACTATTCACAGGTGCTCGGCGTCCGCCTGAAGGGCGAGAGCGTTGGCTATTATACGGCGGTCGATGTCGAGAACCTCGCCCGCGCGATGGTCGAGCTCGAGAGCAGCGAAGAGGAGGAATACGAGGTCCACCGCCTTCCGCGTCTCGAATGTATCATGCACACCGATACCGGCAACTGGGTGAGGACCGACCTCGCGCTCAACGAGTTCTTCATCGCCAATACTTGTGCTTACATGCCGTCGAAATATACTCTCTTGTATCAATATCCTGACGGGACTCGGAGCGGTGAATACCAGCGCAGTTCGGGTGTGCTCGTCTGCACTCATCACGGATACAGCGGGTGGGTCCAGTGGGCGAGAGGGGGCGGCAAAGAACGCGCTCAATACGATTTTAACTCGAACGTGGAGATACAGAACAATTCTCTTTGTAACGTGATGAACGGGAAGAAACGGAAATATCGTCCGGCGCAGCTGCCGGATGTCCTGCGGCCTGAGACGGTCCTCGACAAAGACCAGTTCTTTTTCCATGTGCGCGAGCCTATCGGGGCTATAACCCTTGATGACCAGCGCCTCGGCCCCACGCAGAAGCTCTTGCTCCAAAGCGATATGCACCGCGGTTTCGTAGTGCCCGACTCGTTCGACGAGTATCATTTCAACAGGGGCGCTGAAATCGAAATCCGCATGTCGCCGAAGCCTCTCAATATCATTCATTTCGATAATAAGGGTAAATGGAGGAAGGACTGATGCCCGCTAATGATATCGTCAAGACGACAATCGATGCAATCAAGCATTCGAAGTATCTCATCGTGCGTCCGAACCCGGCAAGCGGGCTGGTCGAGGTTCTGGCTTTCGACACGAAAATGGAGGTCGAGGGCTACCTCAATGGCTGTTCGAACCCGGAGGACTGCGTCCCGGCGGCCCGTCTCGCTCTCGATGTGCTCTACAAGCTCAAATGCAAGAAGCTGGTGTAGATGGAGGCAAAGATATGAAACCGCGAACGCTTGAAGGTATCATCGATGGAATGTTCGAAGAGGTCGCTCTCAAGGAAGTCGTGGAATGTCTCTGCAATAAGTTCAGTCCGGAAGACCTTATGAAGGTCTTGACCGAGTTGTTCGACGGCAAGGACCTCGCGAAGTGTATCGACAAGGATTCGCTGAAAGATGTCCTCGAGGAGCACGGTTTCGTTGTCGAGCGCGAAGAGCAGCACGACCGCGAGCGCAAGGACCACAAGAGAGAAGGTTATGAAGAGGGATATGAAGAGGGCCGTCACGACGGTCCCAAGGATGGATGAAAATGGTCAGAACCTATATACTCTACGATGCCGATGGCAAGGAAATCGAGCGTGGCCCTCTCGACGACCTCGCAGACTATCTTGCCGCCCGTCGTCACACCATGGACGATATGTTCACTATCGTGATTATGCTCCCGCAGGGTGTCGATATGAAGAAGCTCTCCAAGAAAGATAGCAAGCGTATTTTCGAGGAGCTCAATCTCGCCGAGCGGGTCATCTTCAATCTCAAGATTTCGAAAAGCGATGCCAAGGGGTGCTCGACCTGCCTGGGGCACGGTCTCTGGGCCGACAAGTCCGGACGGCCGATGGGCCCCATGGATGCCGCCGACGGTATACCGACAAGAACTTGCCCTGAGTGCGGGGCTTCCACGAACCCCAAGAGGGGTTCGAGGAAAAAGAAGAAAGGGAGGAAGAAGCGATGAAATATTGTACCGTATTGTCGGCGATTTGTGTTCTCCTGCTCGTCTCCCTCTCCACGGTGGTATCCGCCGAGGACCGCTGGACCGAGTATTCGGCCAAGGTCACCGCGAAATCGCACACCGATAAGCTCTATTATATCAGTGTTGAAGTACAGGGCTACGGTAGTACCGGCCTGCCCTACAAGACGGAGCTTTCGGTCACTTCGGTCTACTATCACAAGGTCGCGCTCAGCTCGCAAATACCGGTCGAGGAAAAAGCGGGCGACTGGCGTACCGTTCAGGGGTACTACGGCGAGCCCGTTAACAAAACGAAGGTGAACACGCCAGGGTTCGAGACGCCGCTCGTGTTCATGACGATGATTGCTGCAGTGCTTATAGTGGCCTTTATCTTGCCTGTCGGGGGGAAGAGACGATGACCGCTCCGGACTACGAGACGAAGGTCGTTCTGTTGCTCGAAAAGATAAAGGAATACCGGCGATTCGAAGCCGAGCTTCGGAAAATGTCCGATAATCCATTCAGGTTCTACGGACAGGAGCGTTCGCTCTTCGAACTGGCCGCCGACCTATTCGCTGAGAAAGCGAACTTGCTCGAACGCAAACTGACTGCTAAGAGGTAATAGGAGGATGAACAAATGACCGACTATGGTAATTATCGTGAAATCCGCTGCAAGAGCTGCCGAAGACCGCTCGGTTTCGTTGACAAGGACGCTTGTGCGCACCTTACCCAGGATACCGATGGTTCTTATCTCGCGTACTGTCTCAAATGCCTGGATAGCGGCGGCATCGTAAACTACTCGGACTATTTCGAGCTCAGGTGCGGCGCCTGCGACCGGCCTCTCGGATATCTCTATAAGAGCTCGGACATCGGGACGCTCTTGCCGATTTGTCTCAGATGCGTCGACGCCAGTGAAACACCGAACAAGCCTGCCATCGGACCCTATGAATATGTCTGTCACGGACCCGGATGCAATAAGGTAGAGAAAAGTGAAGTGCCTCCCGGCGGCCCGATGATATGCGACGAGTGTTATGCCAAGAACCCCGAGGCGTACGACCCCCCGAAAAGTGTACCGCTAAAGGGCGGAACGAGCGGAGCGAAGGTCTCCGATGGTCCCGTGCTCTCGAACCGGGTCCCGGAGGAGTATTTCCCCGATGATTCTATCGAAGGGGCCTCCAACCGAAGACAGGTGAAAGCTCTCTTCGATGAGGTCAAAGACCTCAGGGACCAGCTCGAGGTCAAGGACATCGACCTCAAGAAAATGAGAGAGGGGCTCCTGGAGAAGAAAAAGCGGGCGAAGGTCGGGTCTGTGGATACTTGTGTTGCGCGGCCCCCCCTGGACAACGAGCCGCCGCTGCCGGAGAAGGTCAAGTCAGGCAATGAGCGTTTCGACGACCTGCTGTACGGGGGCATACCCGCTGGCAAGCAGGTGCTTGTCATGGGCCCGCCTTTCATCGGCAAGGAGACCTTCGTGAACAATTTCGTCGTCGAAAGCCTGCAGCACGGCGTTCCCTGTCTCATCCTCACCACAGACTGTTTGCCGAGCGATATCATGGACGAGCTCAGGTATATCTTGGACGACCGCGTCCCCGATGCCGTGGACCAGTATCTCGAGGACGGCACGCTGCAGTTCATCGATGCCTACTCGAAGGCCATGGGCATGGACAATTCAGAGAGCCCGAACATAACCATTGTCGACCATCCCACGGACTACAAGGGCATCAACCAGGCAATCCAGAAGTTCCAGGTAGAGTTCAAAAATCAGCACCGGCACTGGCGCATGGTCGTGCGCTCCGTCTCGGCTCTCGCCGCCCTCTCGGACCCGACGACCACCTATCGTTTCCTCCAGAACCTCACCGGCCGTTCCAAGCGCGAACAGGCCGTTGTCATGTATCTCATGGATAAGGGTATGCACAGCGAGCAGGAAATCCAGACCCTGAGCCACCAGATGGACGGTGCCGTCGAGTTCAAGACCGACGGTGTCAAGACCTTTGTGCAGGTCCAGGGGATTTGCGACGTGCAGTCCCGCATGTGGGTCCAGTACCGCTACTCGAAGCGCGGGCTCGAGATTGGCTCTTTCACCCTCGATTTCGTGAACAAAACGGTCGACAAAGAGGAATGACCGCAGCGGCGGGGCAAAATATGCCCCCGGAAAAAGGGAGGATGTGAAGATGAGTGGTAGAGAGTATACAGAGGAAGAGATACGAAAGCAGTTCCTGGATGGATGTCGAGAGAGCATCAGGTTCTGGCTCGGGCCGTTGAGCGGTAGCGAGGAGAACTATAGTCACGATGCAGAGGTCATACGGCGCATCGAGGGCGCGGTCTTCGGCATCCTGGTGATGATAGACGGCGAAGGCGGCATGCCGGGGTTCATCCTGGCGCCGGACCCGCATCCCGACGACAAGGCGTACCATAAGAAGAATGGCACGAATTGGTATCCCGAGAACCACAAAGTGGCGCAGACGGTCAAAGGCGATATCGCCGGCCAGCTTCACGACGAGTTTAACGAGTAGGTGGTCGAGATGAAGAACGATTACTTGGGCGGTGTTTTGGCATTTCTCGGTATCCTGATTCTTTGTTTGGGACTATTTATTTCAGTAGTTGTGATTACGCCGCGTATCGATACGCATACGCAAACGCAAACCGTGCTCGTCGATGATTTCAAGTATCACGATGGTACGCTCATCTATAATAACACCGAATTCCATCATATAAGTTCGATGTCCGCGACGAACCGTAGTAACGGGACCCTTGCGCTGACCTACACGGAGTCGATAACGGTCAGGGACCAATCCGCGAGCCAAGATGTCTTCGGGGTGATGGCGGTCGCGGCAATGTCGATGGTGGTCACCGGTGTCATTGTGAGTAATCGTGAAGAGGATGAGTGATTCACATGAGTTCGACGCTGTATGCCAAGTTGCGTGCGCGAAAGGGCGAGTTCGAAATCTTCGTGGTCGACGACCAGCATCTCGAGAGCCGGGAGAGTGTTTCGGAGCATATGACCGTTCTGAGGGGCAAAGAAATCGAGCTCAACCTGCATTTCAAGACCAGAACGGTTTTCGCTATAACCGGCAAGTGGCCCGGCGAGGTGACGGGCGATGTGCCCGAGTTCTACACAGTCACGTGCGTCGCCGACTGGATGTGGTTCCTGCTCTCGTTGCACCGGTACTACAAGAATAGTGTCGAAATCGTCGAGTGCAGGCCCGACCCCTTTGACATTCTCGTCGTGGTGAGCTGAATGACCTTCCGCGTTATCTACACAGAAGAGGACAATTTCATGTGCGATGACGCGGTCACGATGACCCGTTATGAAAACTTCGAAACGGCGGGAGAGGTCACCAAGTTCGTTCTCGGGCTTGAGGTCACCAATGCCATGCGGGCGGCCGAGAACAAGGGCCGGGAATACGAGGTCCTCAGTGTCACCGAGGTGGGGCCCGAGATGCTTGCGAACTTCAAACCTCACGAAGTTATGATTATGCGTGGCGTCGAGGAGCGGAAGGAGCACCTCCGGAAACTCGCTGAACAGGAGAAGCGCAAGGCGGCGGACGAGGGTGAGGCCGAACGTCAGCGATTGCTCGGGCGGCAGAGGTCGGAGTATGCCCGTTTCAAGGCCAAGTTCGAGAAGGGCGATGATATCTGTGTCTGTCACGGTTCCGGGACAGTTATTCGTTTTCGCACCGACGATGGTCGCTGCTCCGAATGTGGATGTCTCATCCCGAAGAAGTGTCCGAAGTGCAGCGGATACGGCAGGCACATGACCTTCGGCGGCCGTATGGAGGTCTGTTCCGAGTGCAAGGGTACGGGGGAGGCGAAGTAGATGTCGAAGCTTCGGGGTCGAAGAGACCCCTGGATACAGGTCGGGCCGAAGACGATGGGCCATAGAAGGCTCCAGTGCACGAGCGAGTACGACCCGAGCGAGGATTGTCCCGCGCATCCCGGGAGGTGCTGCGTCCAGTGTGACAGGCGTTCGAGATGCAGACTGCCCGTGAAGTGCGGCCCGGGGAACGATGACTGCTATAACGATACTGTGGCAGAGCTGGAGGCTAGGTAGATGACCGAAGAAGTGTTCGTGTATCTGAAAGCTCACCAAGAGGAAATCATGAAAGCGGCCTCGGGCGGGGATAAGCTGGCGGTCAACATTATCACTTTCTACAGGATGTATATCGACTGCGCGGAAGCTGGTGCGCATGGTATGCTTGCGGCGGCGGTCGACGAGTGGAAGAAACGAGCGGGGGCCGAATAGATGGCTTTCGAGGACCGCGACCGTGGTAAAGAGATGCAAATCAAAGAGAAAGCTCGCCTGAAGCGCAAGCCGGCGCCGTCGCTGCCACCGGAGTGCGCGCATAATTCGATGGTGATGTCTTTGTATCTCGTTCAGCACGAGAAAAACCTATGCCTGCTCTACTGCAAGGACTGCGGGAAACGTATTCCTTTTGAGCTATTGAGCGACGAAGAATGGAAGGTATATTTGAAGAAACTGAAAAAGGCGGTGCCTCGATGAAGATATCCCAGCACGAGCTCGATACGCATCCCCTCGTTCTCCTGGTCCAGGTATGCTATGATAAGAAGTGTCCCTGCCGAATTCACAATCGCTGTTTCTTCCACGGGATATGCGATAACCAGGTTCGTTCGAACTGAATTTCTGCATATATCCCGATAACCTATTTATAGTATCTTTTCCATGTTTATATATAGGTGACGGGATGGTCGACCAATCTGAGATTGATAATTCCGTGGCTTCGCTTTTCTGGGCTTGGCGAGAGGGCAAAATCAGCGTCGGCGAGTTCTATATCCGAATAAGCAAGGTCCGTAGATTCTGCGAAAAAAATAATGTTTGTCGCCAGGGAGCCTCTCCACCGTCGGCCCAGCAATAGGTCCTCTACTTGAACCCGCGCCGTTCCAGCTGTATGAAGATGCTCGTGGCGATGTCCTTTCTAACACTTGGCTGAAGTTCGTTGATGCCAGGCGTCTGGTTGACCTCCTCCCATATGATACCGTATATCTTGAGAAGGTTCTGTGCGCCTGCTCTGATTCTCTTCGATTCTGTGCTCTCTTCCTCGTCCGTCATGGTCCATTCACCTCCTTCACCGTTTCACAGTCTATAATCCCTTCGCAGTTGACTCGCGTGAACCGTAATTGGCCAGCATCGGCCTGTGCATCGATTTGCCCCCGGTATTGGCCGTGGTGCTGGCATTCGTACACGTTATTGATTGGGACCACGTATCTGCAGCATTCGGGCGTGCCGGCTCTGCATACATCACGGAGCATCCTGTCGGGTATCCTCGTCATTTCTGTGTCTCCGTGATTTCGAGCCTGCCTTCTTTCTTCCCAGCCGGTGGCTGGCTCTCCGAGATTTCGAGCTTGCCCTCATGCTTGGCTTCGACCGACGAGTTACTTATCGGGATGCTCGTCGTGGTCGTCTGCGCGTTGTAATATCCTTTGCACTTGTTCATGCATTGTTCGCAGTTCCGGTGGAGGTATTCCATGCAATAGGCCGTCCAGCAAGTATGAGTATCGTAATACTCTTCCCCGCAATACTTGCATTTCGGCATGTCTAATGTTCTCCCTCTTTCTTGGCCACCAGCTTCCATTTTTTGATGACCTTGCCGTCCTTGTCATATAACGATAGTATGTTCGTTTCGGGGTCGAGCTCGACGCGGCTTTCCTCCAGAACTTTCAGGACCCGTTCTGCTACGTCGTAGATTTTCTTGTCTGTCGGCATCTCAATCCCCCGCGAGCAGGTATTCCCAGCACTCGGCGGAGTTTCGCTGATGTTGGGATACCCGTATCATTCCTATTGTGAATATGATTATCGTGAGCGTCTCGAGCAGCATTGTTACCTGGAGCATTGTTATATCATCAAGGACCATACCAGCCCTGGCGATAAGCGTCAGCGGCAAGAGTACGAGCACGAAGTGCATTATGACGAGCACGTAGAACCCCATCATGCGGTCCGGTTCCATATCTATCTCCTTTTCCTCGGCAGTCCTTTCGACCACTCGCCGTTCACGTTGTACTCGTTCGTCGGCTTCCCGTTCTCGTACAGTCGGTATTTGTTCTTACCGACCTTCTTCCACTCCGAGATTGGCGACCTGCAATACGGGCAATAGAGCGGCCTGGTGCGGGTATCTCTCGAAGCTATGCCTCTGAGCATCTCGTGATAGGTGCTGTAGAAACGCTCGCCGCATTTCTTGCACTTGATGGCCACTATTCCGTAGTTCCACTCGGCGGCGCAGTCCTTGCAGAACCATTCGTAGGTCCTGATGGCCACCCACTTCCCGCTATTTGCCGGGTTCGGGTTGAGCGGGCTGCACGATGGTATGAAGCTGTCGATTTCTATGAGCTCGTAGGGCTCTCCTCTGCACCGTTCTGCTTTTTTGCCCGCAGGGTCTTTGTAGGTTATCGTTTGTTTCGGCTTCGGGTAGCGGGCGAGTCCGCGGTATCCCCTCGGCCGTTTTCGGTTCCCGTGCGCCTCGCAGAACCGGGGTTTCTTTTTCCGGTCCGACTTTTTTTCTCTGAAGATGAACTTCGCGCCGAACATATTGGACATGGTGGACCGATTGGGTTCTATAGTATTAATAAGTTTTCAAACAGCTAAAAAATGATAATCTATAAATACTATAGTCTCCATCTTTTGTTCGATATCCATGAAGTCCGAGGTCACTATCAAGAAAGAGCTGCAGCTGCTCAAGCGAAAGCGTGATAAAATCGCCAAGAGATACGTTGGTCTGTGCCCGGAGTGCGAAGCCCCCGGCGAGAGGGCCTCGCTTCTGAGAGCCGAGTATGAGGTCCTGGCGCTGATGCAGGCTCTCGATTGGGTGCTGCACGACGGCTATATCATGCGTCCTCTCAGCTACACAAAGGTCAAGGGTGTCTGATTTGACCAGAAAGATGATTCGTGTCACGGGCTGTCAGCCTTTCTCGGCACCTCCTAAGTTCACCGGTTGTCCCTTTCATGCATGCTTCGAAAAAGGCGAGTGTCTTCCGGAGGAAAAAGATAAAGAAGGCAAGTGCTGGTGCTCGCTGGTCGGCAAAGCGCTCGCGCCGAACCATTCCATGACCTATATCCCGCCGGATTGTCCTCTCGAGAACTTGCCGAAAGGCGCCGGGCGCGGGCCCAAGATGGTCAGGACACCGGCGACCCCGAAAGAGAAGGACGAGGCCATCGCCGACCTGTTGAAACGATTGAGGCTCTCCGATGAAAAGGAAAGGTAGGTCTCATGCGCAAGAAGAAACTCCCCCCGGCCGAGCTGCAAATCCTTCTCGTCTATTACGTCGAGTGCCCCTTCTGTCTGTATGATAATGTCCTCGAGCATTTCTCTCTCGGTGGCAGGTCGAAGGGAAGAGTGCGCTGCGGGGTCTGCAAGAGGAAACTTCGCTGGGAGCTCAGGCATGGCGAGCCGTCGAAGCTCGAGCAGGAAGATATCGAGGCCGCGAAGTTGGATTTCAAGACCGCGGATTTGCTGTAGGTGTTGCACATGGAAGTCGTGAAGTTCCGGGCGTGGGATGCGAAGGGCCGCAAGATGCGATACTCTCGCATCGGTGATTACAGTAACATTTTCTCCCCCGTGACCTTTACATTTGATACTCTAGGCGAGATGGTCGACAACAATGGTGAGATGGACCAGAGTATGCCTCTCATGCTTTTCAGCGGTCTCGGAGATACGAAGGGTCGCGAGGTTTATGAGGGTGATATCCTTCGTGTCGGCGAGCATTACGACGGCGACAATACGCATCGCCAGTATCTCGGTGTGGTGACCCTCGTCATCGGCGATTGCTGGTGGGTCAAGCAAATCGGTAGGAAGGATGATGGTGATTCCCTCTTCGACGCTGTGTTCAATCATCAAGCCGAGGTCGTCGGCGATATTTACGAGAACCCGAGTTTGCTGGAGGACTGATATCGATGCGCGAAGTCAAATTCAGGGTGCGGGACATGGATGAAAAGCGGTGGATAGTCGCTAGTCAAGATACGCTGATTAGTGTCGCTCGCGGTTTTCCCAAAGGCACGGTCCTTGAGCAGTACACCGGGTTTCACGATGTTGACGGGAAGGAGATTTACGAGGGTGACATCATAGAATATTTCGACTGGTGTTATGCATCGATGCGTGTCCGGGATGGCAGAGTGACACCCTTGTTCTATACAGTCTTCTCTCGGAACCCGCCCACCGATTACTACGACCCGCTGATAGGTGTCGTCGAGTGGAACGAGGAGTATGCTACGTACGAGCCGCTCATCTTCGCGGAGGACGACTATCACGGGAACTGTTTCATGGTCGTTTGTCGCGAAAAGGAGAGATTGGATTCCTTGTGTCATGTTTCCGCTTCGTATTGCAAGGTCATCGGGAATAAGTTCGAGAATCCCGAGCTCGTTCCGAGGTGATATCGATGCGCACAATCAAGTTCAGGGCATGGTTCAAGCCGACCGGAAAGATGTTCTACGACGTTCAGGCGGACTCTCAGGACCTGACCTTCGACCATTATCTCTATGATGGACAGCGCGACCGCCCACAGGACTCTCGGTTCGTTGTCATGCAGTATATCGGGTTCGCCGACAGGAATGGCCGCGAAATCTACGAGGGCGACATAGTCATTCGTCAGGACTACGAATATCCCGGGCAGCTGAGGGAGAAGCTCATTGAGACCGTTCGTGGTGTTGTTGTTTGGTCCAATTATTATTCTAAGTTCGCCATAGACGTGGATTACGGCAATGATAACCAGGACCAGTCTGATTACGAGTATATGCGGAGCGGGAATACCCAGCTCGAGGTCATCGGAAATATCTGGGCGACCCCCGAGCTCATACCGAAGTGATACACATGCATGCGCTCAAGTATCGAGTATGGGATGTTTGCAGGAAGGAGATGCGGCTCGTTTCCAATGTGAACTTTGGTGACGAGGGGCTGGCGTTGACCATCAGCGTGGAGCCCGACAAGAAGAAAGGCGAGCTCTATCGAAACCTCGTTCACGGTGAGAGCGGTATGTTGATGCAGTATACCGGCCTCAAGGACCGTGTTGGTAAGGAAATCTATGAGGGCGATATCGTGCGCACCCGCCGAGTGGGCTATCGTGGTAACGTGGTCACTTGGGAGAAAATCGAGGTCGGCCCCGTTATATGGGGGTCGTATTTCGATGGCGAATATGCAGGCGATATTCAGTGCTGGATGATTGATGTACCGCCCGGTTCGTCGTATTCTCTTTCGAACCAGGTTTGCGATGCACGGGACGGCCATGGTAATGTGTGGGTCGAGGTCATCGGTGACATTTATCAGAATCCCGAGCTACTGGTTAAGGGGTGATGTCGATGCACGCAATCAAATTTAAGGTGTGGGATGCGCCGAACGGTGAATGGCTCTTGCCCGATGAGACGCACACTTCAGCCGATATTCTCCGAGTGGCCGAGGCCTTTCCTCTGGACCTCACCGCTGTCCAGTTCACCGGTATAACCGCCAAGGTCAAGGATGATAAATATGTGGACCTCTACGAAGGCGATATCGTAGAGACCTTCAAGCTCATGGACAATTTCCAGGGGGAAATCGTCTGGGACGAGACCGAATGCTGCTGGGGCATAAAACGGCACTTCTGGTTCAGTCGCGACGGTTCTCGCGAGTATCCGGACCGGGATTCTATTTGTCCGGTCGGCGGCTGTGGCGGCGTCCGCGGTCATCTCAAAATCATCGGGGATATATTCAGGAATTCCGACCTTATCCCTCCCGAAGGGGCGGGCAAAAATCTATAAATACTATTAAATCATAGTATCTGAAGGTGAAGAAGACGTCGCTCCTCGGGCAGTCCAAGACTTTCGTTTGTCCTATCTGCAGCGCCAGTGTCAAAGTGGACGCGGACAAGTGCCCGAACTGCGGCGTCGCCTTCTATGAGGAGCGGTGAAAAGTATGGTCGACTACAAGCTGCCGGAATCGATGCGAGATGAACTGAAAGAACCCTTTGGTCAGGTACTCAGGGGTGATACTCCTATTCTCTCCAAGTTCCAGGAGATGGTCGGCGAACGCGCAATCGTCACGGTCGGCGATGTCACGACCTTCAATGTCCTCAAGCTCGGCTATCATCCCCGCATTGCAATCATCGATGGCACCACCAAGCGTGGTGATTTCAAGGAGTCCGGCAAGCTGCTCAAGGAGTTCATGGAGGACGGCTACACCGATATGGTCGCGGTCGAGAACCCGGCCGGTATGATGACCGCCGAGCTCTGCCACGCTATCGAGGAAGCTGCGGGCAACCTCACTTCGACCATAATCGCGGTCGATGGCGAGGAGGACCTGGCGCTCATACCCTGCATGATTGCCGTTCCGATGAAAATCAAGGATGCTGTCCTGTTATACGGGCAGCCGGATATCGGTATGGTCGTTGTGCACCCGACCCCGGAGCTCCGGAGACGGTGTATCGAGCTCACGCAGCAGTGCGATAAGGTCCTTCCCGAACAAAAATTCGTCGAGAGCAAGCTCGATGCTTTTGCGAAGGATGCGGGCCTTGACCACTGAGGTGGTAATGATGGCAACGATTTGCAAGAAAGATGGTAAGCCGTGCAACATGGTCGTCCGGCCAGGGATTTCGTGCCGCCACCGGAGCTATCCGACGCACACTAACCGGTGCACAATGCAAATCGAGAAGAAGGAGGGATAGCGATGAAGCTCGAGCGCGAAATCAAGAAGATGATGAAGGATTGGCCTTCGCTCGCTCCCAACCGCGAGTCTGTCCTGGAGCATCTCTACTGCACCCTCGGGAACGGCTACGACTGGGTCGATGGAGAGCTCGTCGAATGGGAGTTCGACAATGAGACCAGAGAGCATATCTCGAGCGTCAAGAGAGAAAAGATACCGCGGAAATACTGGACGAAGCCCGAGGCATATCTTCCTTTCAGGTGTTATCCGCTCTGTGATATGTGCAAGCTCTGTACAATTCCCAACAATGTCAAGGATGACTGGCTGCAGGGAGCGTTCGAGACCATCGAGCTCATACTTAAGCTGCCGCCCGTGGACGACCCCGAGGATGTCGGGGGCCGTGGAAATGTAAATAACATCGTTATCGCCAGGAAGCTCAAGAAATCTCTTAGTCGCCGTTTTGCGAAGAGACTGAGAAAGGAAGGGAGTGAATAACGTGCTTCCGTTAAAAATGCGTGCCGCTTATAAAGGGCGGTATTATCCAGTTTCGTCGGTAGACATCGGCAAGCAGACCGCAACAATTCACCCGTTCAAGTCTAACCCCCGGAGGAAGGTCGTGGTTCCAATATACGAATGTGACCGGGCCACGGGTGTCATCGATGCGAATGGGATAGAGTTGTATACCGGTGACAGAGTATTTGCACCGACCCATCCAAAACGCGGACAACCCGACTCCCTATCTCAGCCTATCATATGGGGTGTCGTAGAAGGTGCCACCACAATTGGCACGCACAACGGCATCATAAACGGGGTCGTATCGTTTAGTGAAGGTCTCGATACCTGGAATGATGTCCCGTCGTCCGACTTTGAAAAGATGGACGATGGACGACTCGTAAATGTTAAGACGTTGAGAGACGGAGACCGGGTATTGCCCGATTATGCGGAAGAACTCGGATGGAGCGATTATGCTCAGTGGTTAGCAGAAAGACTATGGCAGCCAGAGGTGCCTGTGGAACCACCCGTAAAGGGATGGAAGGATTTCACGAAACCTCATCGCTGAATGAAAGAGTATAAATATAACCTGAGTCGTATGTGGTCTTCGGATATTGTCGGCGATATGCAGCCGCCCCCACCGGGACGGCCAAGAACCTCGGAATGTCCTAAGTGGGAGAGTGTCTCCGATGGATAGTACAGCGAATAGTAATTGATGACCGGTCTGGTCCGCGATAACAAGTGGGCCGGATGGTCGGACATCGAAATGCTGTAACACCATCAGGGGACATACTCCTATGAAAGGCGAATGCAGAAAGCACAGATACTTCAAGCGCAGGAGCTGGGGCTCTCGGCGGACGGCCATGCGCTGCCGCGTGGCCAAGGGAAACTACGAGGTCGAGCCCGGTTTTCTGCGCGTAGGGGATTCCTATGACCTCTACAGTCACTGGGATTCCTCTCGAATGCGCGAGAAGCTGAGATTGCATCCCAAGCGATACCGCCGGGTCACCTGGCTCGTCGAGTCGGCGATTGGCTGGGGCAGGACGCGGACCGATGACCTCGAGCGGCGCTTCGGCATGTTCTATCGGCGATGCAGGCAGTGCAGCAAGAAAATCGATGCCTATGCGATGCTCGGCCGCTCGCCGCCCAACATCGATGACATGGAGCTGTACGGCCTCTGCTACGAGTGCGCCCAGCCTATCATCCTGGAGCGCGAGCGGTTGCGGCTGGAGGCGAAGAACGTTCGCGCCCTGGAAGTCGCGAGGAAGCATATGCCGGCGCAAGTAATCGAGGAGATGGAGAAGCAGGGCTGGGTCTCGGTCCGGGTCAAGGTCGCATTGAAGGACAGCAAGCCCCCGCGTCTCAGCGTTGTCTACGACTCGAGGGAGTATGGCCCCATCCAGAGCGTCGAGTATCGCCTGCGCAAGGACGGCCATATCTACAATGCCACGACCCGGCAGAGCTATTGCGTGCATGTGCGGTCGACCGAGGGCTGGCTCAACTACTCTCTCGGGTTCCTCAATTGGGACCAAATCCTCGAGCTCTGGCTGCTCCTGCAGCGCGAGCCGGCAAGGATTGAGGAAATCGCGAACAAGGCCCAGCTTCGCGATGAACAGTGGTTCAAGTTATTCCCGCCGCTGAAGAAGAAATATGAGTCGAGGTGTAGCGGCGGACCGATAATACTGGGGAATCTGGATTGCCGGATTCCTGGGAGGTGATTGAAGATGCGCGTGAAAAGATTGGACAAGAACGGGCACTCGTGCCTGGCGGAGAACCAGGGCGCGGCCCAGTGGGACCCGGAGGCCTCGGGAATCGATGTGAAAGTCGAGTTCGGCAGGCGGGTGGCCAAGGAATACATGGACCAGGGCTACCTCGTGGTCGACGAGGGCAGCAACAGAATCCTCAAGACCGTTCGCGAACTGAAGGCTAACAGCGAAATATTGCTCATGCCGCCAGTGGTCGGCGGGTGAGGAGAAAAGAAAGACGAGGGGTGGACATACCACCCCTCATGGTTTTTTATAGAGGTGACCACCTTCTTATCGGTAGTACCATCCGTAGCAATCTACCGTGCCTCCGCCGGATTCGAGTATCTGGCTGAGCTTTTTGCTGTCCATGCGATGTGCCTTGCTGACAAATTGGTCCCAGGTCATTACACCGCCCTGGTCGTAGGGGTCTTTCCCGCTAACGGAGACCCAAGTCTCTTCCTCGATATATCCGTCTTGGCCTACTCTCTGTCGTTTGAATATGTTTACTTGCGTTTTTTCTCCCCCCTGGCTTCGAGGCCATAGGATATTTCTATTTATAGTGGTATTTAAATCTTTTGAAAAAATAAAAAATCGTAGCCAGTATTTAAGGCGGCGTGCATGTTTCGTAATTTATATTTATACCGAAATACGATATTCGAAATTACCGTCGGGCCCGAGAAAGCTATAGTTGCAGAACCCAAATCTATTAATACTATAGAAGCGGATTGCTGTCCACGGTGTAATCGTGTCCAAATCTGAAGACTATTCGGAGCCCCTTCTCGCCGATGGTTTCGAGAGCGCTTTCATAGGCTGGTTCACTCGATGCGGGAAGATGCCTATTGCGTGCTACGACTATGACAAATGCGTCGTGCTCCTCATGAAGCGCGACAAGATGAGCGAGACCGAGGCTATAGAATACATGGACTTCAACGTCGTCGGCGCCTGGGTCGGCGAGGGCACGCCCGCTTTCCTGGTCCACGGTTCGATGGAAGAGTTCAGGGAGATGCTCGAATGAGCGACAGGTTCATCAAAATCACCCGTTGCGGGGATTGTCCAAATTACAAGATTGCCATGAAGTGCACGCTTACCGGCGATTCGGTTGAGTTCGGCGAGGTCGATGAGAATTGCCCTCTCGATATCTTTCCCGATGTTACCAAGCTGAAGGCCGACCTGGAGCACTGGCAGAACGCCGCGGTAGAGTTCAACAAAGAGAAGCTGGATTACGTCGAGCGATACCTCGCTGTCGTGGCCTTGCTGGAGAAGTGGGAGGTCCAGGACGCCAAGCGTACCCGTGTTGACGAGGCAATCCTCAACCGCAGCGCTGCAATCCTCTATCCCGGCAAATGTGGCAGCTGTTCCCAGCGTGATGAGTGTCCAATCCACGACTGCACGGGCCCTCCCTCGCATGAGCATGAGGCCTGTTCCTGTTATACCCCCTTCCCGGCCGCCGATATCGAAGCGCTCATGGATGACTATCGGCGTTCCCTGGAGAAGGCGTCCCCCGAAGCCCCCGCCGTCGTTGACAATCATCCCACCGAGTGCAAGTGCGCAGGACCGGGAGGCACGGTCTGTCCGCATATGGCAGACTGGCCGAATTGCACAGAGACGGCCCACGGCTGTCCCCACGAACCGCTCATGAAGCCGCTCTACGGCCCCCGCTGCCTCGGTTCTGTCGAGGACAAGCTCACCGAGGACCGCATGAACTCCGAGGGCTGCGACGGGCGCAAGTCGCCTAACGGTGTCGAGGGGCGGGTCTGTTCGCGGTTCGTATCGCCCGACGAGTTCGTGTGTCCTGGGTGCTATGGAAAGCGTATCTGCAGGACGGGTCCCCATCCCGATGATTTCGTCAAGTGCGCAAGGTGCGATGGAAAGCACAAGCTCAGGCGCGGGGTGGACGAATGAGGACCGACTCGGAAATCAGGGAATGGTTCTCTCACCTGCGCGGGCTCGAATGGACGATGGACGAGAACACGGTCGAGCATTTCATATCCTGGCTCCATCTTCGCGATGAGAAGTGTCTCAGATGCGACGGCAAAGGGAAGCTGCCAATCTTCGAGGGCGGGGAGTTCCTCAAGTGTCCCGATTGTGACGGTAGTGGTTTCCTCTCCGGGCCTGCGAAGAAGGCGCCCGGGGATTTCAGCAGGAACGACCACTCCAAGTGCGTTTTCTATGAGAAGCTGGAAGGCGGCGGGTGGACCTGCAACGATGACAATGGATGTCATTTCACCCCCCGGTCAGAGCCGGTCAAGAAATCCTTGGACGGAAAGGACCCGAGAGAGGTATGCCCTGACCGGTGCCCCCTTAAAGGCGTGGTCCTGAACACCAAAATCATGTGCTCTCCAGAGCAGTGCAAAGCTATCCTATGTCCTCCCTCCGATGATAGGTGTCTGAAATGCAACGGTGAAAAGGTCATACTGATAACCGATGATGCCGGAGGATGTGCTCGAATGGCTTGTCCCGAGTGCCACGGCACCGGCAAGAAGCCCGCTTCCTGTAAAGGGTGTGACAAGGCGTTCAACGACCCCGATTGCTGCGCTGATTGTCCACCGGGACAGGGCAAGAAGGTGGAATAGATGGCGAACAAAAAGGACATCGAGCTCTTGAAACGTCAGCTCCGGAAGCGGGACGATATCATCGCCCAGCTCAAGATGGACGCCCTGGACTTCGCCAAATCGTGGAGTGCGCTGTCCGACCGGTGCATCAAGGCGGAGACCGCTCTGAAGAGCATCAAGGACGAGTATCGTGTCAAGTCCCGGGGTCATGATTATTATGTACTGGGCAGCATCGAGGAACGACCTTGGGAGGATGTCCCCAAGGAGCCCGACTGCGATGATTGCGACCAGCTCTATGAAAAATGCTTCCCGTCGGATAAACCATGTGAGCACTTCAATCCGCTCAAGGAGTCCGGGCCCAAGGAAGCCGACGTGGTGACCGTGCCGAAGCGCATAGGTCATTTCAAACCAACGACCAAAGTGAATCTTGATAAGCTCGGGCCCAAGGAGGCTTCGAACAAGCCAGGGGACAGATGCGATGTATGCAAATCATATTCGACTTATATAGACCCTAAGTCTGGCGATGTTCGATGCTCGAATTGCCATCATCCGAGAGAAGTGTCCAAGCCCAAGAATGTTGAGCCGTATCGGGCCTGCGGCGTCTGTAAGGCCAAAAAATGTTCGAGCCGCGGCCAGGCGGAGGACTATTGCGCCAAACCGGGATTATTCGTGGCAAAGTACGGTAACCCCAAAGAGGCCGACTGTTATAACTGCGCCGGAAGGGACGAATGCCCGGGGGTATGTCCCGACCAGAAGCCCGGTGATGACGACTGCCCGAGATGCAAGGGGCTGGGCGTCGCGTCGGTGTGGGATAGTGAACGCGAGGGCTGGACCGCTCCAAGTTGCCCCGACTGCCAAGGCACCGGAAAGAAGGTGAAAAAGTGACCAACGAGAAGTTAGTCGCGCTGAAGAAGGCAATCGATGCCCTGGACGATGGCGAGACCCTCATCCCGTTCAACATCATTCGGCAGAACATAATTCCTCTCCAGAAATGGCTGGAGGAGGAGCTCGGCGAGTCGCCGCCCGAGTGCGAGCACGAGTGGGTCGATGCCCGGAACGAGGTTGTGAAATCGGGAGAAGTCTGCAAGAATTGCGGAGAGGTCCGCGCTTCTGCTGCATCTCCGAGTTACATCGTGGACTTCTATGACATGATTGACGGATGGATACACTATGCTGATATCGACAAGACCTACTGTTTTGTCGACCTCGATAAGGCCAAGCGGTTCTGCGATGAGAAGAACTCAGAGCTCGACCCGCAGAACAAGAAGGCCGGCGAGCACTGGGGCGTAATAGACCTCGGCCGCGGAATCATGATATATCGCAGTCCATAACAGAAGGAGGAAGATGAATGATGAAGATATTTGTCCAGGTCCTCGTAGACCCGACCCGTGCCGTGAGCGAGAGCGAGCGAGAGGCCCTGCGGCAGAGCGTCAAGGCCTCGGTGAAGGGGCCTTTCCGGGTTGAGGCTATGAGAATGGATAATATCGAGGTGAAAGAATGAAGCTCATCTGCCCCTGGAAGGGATGCAAAGGCGTCATCGATGTCGAGAAGGACATCAGAGAGTGCACGCGGTTGAAGGGCCCGGAGGAAATCCCCTGGTGCGAGCAGACGCTCGTCTGCCCGAAGTGCCACAACGTAGTCGGGCATCTCAGCGTAGAGCCCAACCGGTGGTACTCTATGCCGCCGAACGCCAAGTTCAACAAGGCGGGCAACTGCACGAACGGCTCTTATATAGTCCGCGACCCGAGGACACATAAGTCGGTCAGGGTCAAGAAGGGCGAGTCTCTCGATAAATATCTCAAAAAATGGGCTGTCTGGAAACCACCTCGCAAACGGAAGGTGAGATAGATGGTCGAATGGAACACCCGTGCCATCAGGCGCAAGGCCGAAATCGTCCCGGGCGAAGGGTTGGTCGTGGATAGGCTCGAAGAGGATACCATTCACTTCGCCGAGGCCGAGGAGAAGCTTGCCAAAAAGGACGAGGAGATATTGACCTTGCATCAAGCCCTGTTGGAACGATGTAAGTACGGCAATACCTATGGATGTGAAGAGCACTCACATGATATCTGTGCGGGGTGTCCGTTGCCCAAGAAAAAGCGTGATGTGTAGTTTAATAAATTACACATGCAATCGTGTGTAGTTTAGTGAAAGGAGGGGTCATCATCGACGAGAAACTGGCGAAGAGGTTGTACGAGCGTTTCCCCAAATTATATCAATCCCGGAATCGCCCTCCGAGCGAAAGCCTTATGAGCTTCGGTTTCATGGTTTCGGGGAATGGTTGGTTCCCTCTTATATGGCGTCTCTCGGAGCAGCTTGAGAAGTGCTCTCCGGATACGGTAGCCTTCGAAGTGAAAGAAAAACTGGCCCGGCTTCGTTTCTACGTCGACCATGCGACCGCCGCCGGTTTCGAGGCCATCAATGCGGCAGAGGACGAGTCGGCTACCATCTGCGAGGAATGCGGCAAGCCTGGCGAAGTGCGCGAACACGATAAATGGCTCTATACCCGGTGCGAAAAGTGCTGGAAGAAACTGCTGGCCGACAAAAATCTATAAATACTATAGACGATGATGGTGAGAACATGGCAGAGAAGAAGGGAAACCCCCAAGTCAAGGTAACGCTCGAGCTCATAACGAACAAGCGGCTGCTGAAGCAGTGGGGCTACAAGGAGCCCGTCATATCGGTCTCGAACCGTTCCATGGATACGCTGGTATCGGAGTCGAAGAACCCCTGGCTTTTCGCCACATACCAGAGGTTCATCGGGCTATCGGAGAAGTTCGAGGCCGATAAGGACAAAGCACTGGGCGGGCGAAGGGTATGCAAGGCCTGCCGCGGCTGCTGCCTCGTCATAGTCTGCGGCTCGAAGAAGCCCTGCAAGGACGGCCCCTATTCGGAAATTCCAATCGGGTGATGATATGAAGACCCTCGCGTTATCGGTGGTCCCGCAGGATGTCGGGTGCAATGCCAAGTGCAAGTTCTGCATCAGCGAGTCGACCTTCAAGCCGGACACCCCTGTCCGGGCCGTCGATTACTGCGTCCTCGACCGCGCCTGCCGTTTTGCCAAGGACTGCGGAGCGCAGACCGGGATTATCACCGGCAAGGGCGAGCCGCTGCTCATGGAAATGGACCGTGTTCAAAAGGTCGTCAACGTCATGAGCGAGCATTTCGCCCAAATCGATATCCATACGAACGGCAAGAGGATTATAGAACTGAACAGGATGGGCATTCTTTCCGGCCTGCACGATACCGGTCTTACCAACATCACGCTGAGCATTGCGCACTATAGCATGGAACACAATGGCCGTCTCATGGGCTTCGAGCCCTATGACGTCGCCAAGACCATTCAAATCCTCAAGGACATCGGCTTCCACGTCCGACTGTCCTGTGTCCTCGCCAAGTCGTACATCGACAGTTTCGAGGAAATCGAGCAGTTCTTGGATTTCGCCCATGATTCCGGCGCCGATGCGGTGATTTTCCGCGAGCTGTGGGTCGCCGGCGTGGACTGCCCCGAGAAGGACTGGTGCAAGACCCACTATGTCCCGCTCTCGCTATGGGGCGATTTCGCCAAACGGAAGGACCTGCGGCGAATCATGGACCTGCCCTGGGGCGGGGTCTATGACTACTGCGGCATGGCCGTGAGCGCGAGCGAGTGCGAATACCGGCAGGTCGAGTTCGTGAAATCGCTAATCCTGCTCCCGGACAATCATGTGTACTCGAGCTGGGCCTCGGAAGCCAGCAAACTGTGGTGATATAGATGGCGGAAGAGGATTGGAAATACTCGGAAAAGAGCACCTGGAACGGCATCGGGATGCTTGTCAAGATGGAAGAGGCCGAGGAGAAGCTGGCCGAGAAGGACAAGGAGATAGAACGGCTCAAGAAGGAACTTGATGAGAAGCCTTCTGTGCGGGACATGTACGAGAATGGTCCTCTGTGGTAAAGGTGGTCCGATGGGAAAGCTCCACGTCGAGTGCGCTGACTGCCGGAAGCGGTTCCGGGTCGAGGTCAAATGCTTCGTGGTCCCACCCACAGAGGTCATGTCCGGGGTCTGCGTCAAATGCCGGATGAAGAGGAAGACAAGAGACGGGAGCGTGTGATGATGAATTTCATAGGGGCCGACGAACTTGGTCGTTGGTCTGATAGGACCTCATTTGAGAAGGTTCTTGACGTCATCGGTATGTCCGCTATGGTCGGATTGGCCTCTGCTCTGGTCATTCTTGATATAGTTGTTTTTACTACTCATTGGTAGGTGATAGATATGGTCACGACGAAAAGATGCGATGTGAAAGGATGCAAGCACCAGGACGAATACCATGACAGGATGTTCAAGGTCATCATCAAGAGGCCGGCTCCGTTGGATGATGAAGAGGACCGGACCGTGGCCGAGCTGGACATCTGCTCGAACCATATCGCCGACCTTGAGCTGTTCCTGACCACGATGAAGCTGAACGACGATGCCGTGCGGCAAATCGCCGGGCTGTGCGATACCGACAGCTGTTCGCGCTTCGACATGAAAGAGAAACTGAAAAAAATCTACTACACGACCTACAAGCACCTGTGGCGCGAGGAACTGCCGTATGATTAAGGTGGTGAACATGGGACATCAATATGACATGGGAAGCATAGAGGACGGCTTTGAGGACGAGGAGCGCATCGTCGGCTGCGGCAAGCGGGACGGCGACAGCGTGTGCAACTTCTCTGACTGTGATGGCTGCCCGCTCGAGCCCCGCGACAGCCCGCCCTGCCTGAAGGAGCGAGAGACGGTGGGCCTCGAGGTCGTGACCGTCGTGATTACCAGGACCTTCGCGGTCGTACCGGACGACGAATCTTAGGGTGATGGACATGACAAAGAACAAGACCCGGGGCCTGAAGGTGACGAGGTACGTCTCCAAGGGCGCCATGCTGGTGCTGAGAGAAGCGCTGCCTCCGGAAGACCCCGATTCCATCGAGTCGCTATGGGTCAAGAGGTACGGCTCGCTGGATGGCTTCCCGTGGGAAGAGCTCGGCAAGACCCCGCCGGAGGGCAGGTGCCCGGCCTGCGGAAAACCAATCGGAGAGGATGAAGAATGAGAGGACAAGACAATATAGAGAGATGTTTGCTGATGGGATTTTTCGGAGCGTGCATAATCCTGTTCTACTGTGTCCTTGCATGGGCATCCGTGCGAGGCTCCAATAACACTTACGCTACGGGCTTTGTCTATGGCGGTATGGCCGTAGGGTTTTTCGTTTCCTACTGGGCTATATTCAATATGGTGTTCTCGGGCACCACGGAGGCATTGTCCGTTGCCCAGACCGATGAACTCTTCGACAAGGCTATGTATGTTGCGGTCCATACCCGTTCTTCCGTCTATCTCAAGAAGTACCCTCTCACTTTCTTCAAGAAGCACGGGTTCTCGGAAACGGACGTGAACTATGCCTGTCATATAGACTCGCCTCCGACCGTGACGTTCCATCTCGAAAAGACCTATTGGCTCGGTGAGAAATACGAACCTTGCTATCTCTCTGTCAGGTCGAAGGACTTCCCTCTCGAAATCGCCCCCGAGTGGCTCAGGAAGACCTCAGATTTCAAGGAGCAGGTCGCAAGGGTTCAGAAGCTGGTCACTGAAAGAATCGAAGAGGCAAAGGCAAAAGAGGAAGCCCGCAGGAAGGCAATGCCTGTCGAAGATATCTCGTGCGATGAGAAGGTCCTCGAGATACTGAAGGCGGCGGGGTCCGTGGAGAGCTGAACATGGGCCGTAACTGGTGTCCCAAGTACAAGGTGCGCTGCGATGTCTGCGGCTGGACTGGCACGCGAACGCACTTGACGATGACCACCAAGGCCTGTCCTCGCTGCGGTGCCTGGCCGCCGCCGAAGAGGGCGAGTCTATGAACCGTACAGTCGTCTGCTCGTTCTGCCGTCGTTCCTTCGACCGCAGCCTCGGCGACAAGGACACCTGGGCGTTCTGTCCGTACTGTCACGAGGTCACCGTTGTCGGTGTCGACAAGCCGGCGGCCTGTCAGCTCTGCGAGCGCACGGGCCTGCCGCTCACCGAGCACCATTTAGTTCCCCGGCAGAAGGGCGGCGGCGGGCAAGACGGCGAGACCATCGAGGTCTGCGTCCCGTGCTCCAAGCAAATCCACGCACTGTTCACAAATCGCGAGCTCAAACGGAAGTTCAACACCCTCAAGGCCCTGAAGGCCGACGAACGGGTGCAGCGATATGTCGAATGGGTCCAAAAAAAGAACCCTAATGACATTAAGTATAGCGGCAAAGGGAGGTTCCACGGATGATGTCAAGAGCAAGAGGAGAAAATATGGCGGTGAAAATAACAATCGACGCGTTCGAGATGAGCATGGAGAGGACCATATCCGTTCCAGAGGAAAAGGTCTCTCTTCTGGTCGATTACATCATCAGGAACCGGCGATACGGCGTCAAACTCTCGTTCCGGTCGCCGTCGTCTAGCATCGATGATAGTTTCGAGTTCTCCTATTCCGGACCATCGTCCATGTGCGTTGGCGGCGGTTTGCCGGAGACCATTGAACGGACCCGCGACCTGATATCCTACCTGGAGGAGCTCCAGAAAGCGCTCGATAGCCAGTAATCTATAAATACTATAGTCACTTGTTGGTTATTTATAAGTTAGTCGTGGAAAGTCCTCAAGAAACCAGGATGAAGTAACCAAATGGAGCGATTATTAGGTGGTGTCTTGAATGATGGAATTACCGCCGGAGAAGAGAAGGGAACTTGCGCAGAAGGGTGCCAGGGAATTGATGGACATCAACAAGACGTTCAAGAGCAATGGTCTTCCGACCATCACGATGAACTCCGACCAGCTCATCATATTCCATATGTGGCTCGAGTCGCATAGCCCCGGATGATGTGAAGAACATGAGCCTCTTTGGTGACTTCAGCCTTTTCGGCTATGTGCTTCTCGTTATCTCTTACTCTCCGCAATACCTTCTGCTCTACAAAAAGAAGTGCTCCGACCAGCTCAGCCTCCTGTGGCCCGGCGTGATTTTCATCGCCTGCGTTTTCATGGAGCCTCTCGCCCTGACCGGTGGGCTCGTTGAGTACGCCGTCGGCAACTCGGTGGCTATGCTGTGCTCGGCGCTCCTGTGCTGTCAAATCCTCTATTACCGCAGGGGGAAACCCTCCTGAAGGAATGCATGGTCTGTCACAAAAGGACACTCGGACTCTTCACCTTCATGGGCGAGCATTTCGCCTTCTGCTCTTCTTGCGACCCCGGGCAGTTCAAGACTTTCATGGCGGGCGTCGGTTACGGTTTCGCGAGCCTTAGGGACGAAGACTAGGTCGCAGCGGCGGGGCAAAAATAGATACGATGCCCCCGGAAAAAGGGC